>ERZ795041.30-NODE-30-length-54522-cov-6.257073_pt1 | contig 54522 bp, 83 predicted proteins | sample MGYA00375125_ERZ795041 | MGnify/ENA primary metagenome ERZ795041 (study PRJEB30170, sample SAMN03074214) | activated sludge metagenome | biome: Common Effluent Treatment Plant; feature: Wastewater; material: Activated sludge; isolation source: activated biomass in a...
TACCTTTTTTAGTAGTAGCCAAGATAAAGCAACAGGAGAACCGATGACCCCCGATAACCCCCACCAGTTGACTGAGCGACTCAATAAGGCTCTCAGGCCCTTTGGTGTCCGACTCACCCCCCAGGCTACTAATCGAGACTTTCTCGTTGAGGGGGAGCAATACCTTACCTCCAGGGGAGTTAAAGTAACCCTCATCCAACGCATCGCCCTCGACGCCAACGCCAACATCTACGGCCTCATTCGGCATGGGGATAAAGGCCGACCCGAGGTAGCTGAGCTCAATAGCCTCTACCCCCTCACCTTCCCCAACCTCGCCCCTCTCATTGGGGAAATCAATCGAGCTGCCTCACCAATCCTTCTCCCGGAGACTGATCAAGCTGCGTCAGTTATCCCCCTCTCGCAGCCGTCTTATGGGTTAGAAACTAGATAAACTACTAATATCAGTACTAACTACACTCATCCGTTGTGAGAGCATTTTGAGTTGATGAGTGGAGTGAGTTACCGCTGCAATCACCTCTTGACGGGTGATGCAGGGTACTACTCACTCACACTCAATGACTCACAAATCTAACTAAAAAACCTAAGCAGCTCACACTACCAGAAACTCATACCCCAGAATGATTGACAGGAAGGGAACACATATGACTCGGTTACCAGATGAGGACCAGGATCGAGATCGGGAAACTCGGGACGGGGGGCTCAACCAAGGCTCCTCTAACGCTCCTGGGTTACGCGGGGGCAAGAGCTCCGACCCCTACATGCAAGGCCGCCGAGACGCCATGACGGAATTTCATAGGAGTGGGGGGCTGGCTGAATCCCAACTCGGCCTCGAGGTTTTGTTCATGCTACCCGACAAGTTTGTCCTAGCCTACGAGAAACTATGGGCTACAACATTCCCCGGTGTGGGTCATGGACCCGGCATGGGAACTCGCCAAGAAGCCATCGAAAAAGCTAAAGGAACAACTGGAACAGTACTAGGCAGTGCTACCAGAGCTCAAGCATCCGGAACGGGAAAGAAGTTCAAACCCCCAGCAGTCGTTCTCGGCAAAGACGAGGCGGTCAGGCTCAAGGGCAGAGTTGATCGAGGTCTTGAGCGAGTGGCTGAGGATTTTATGCGAGAACTAACGGGCTATCTCCGCAGCGGAGGGGGTCAGGGCTCTAAGGCGGGTGATTCTAGCGGGGGAGGTAAGACTAAGGCGGGAGCGTTAACTGGGCGGCCGGTGAACTGCCGAGGTCGGATTCCGGGGCGAAACGGCGTTACTCGAGGGTGTGGTAGGTTCTTACAGCCGGGCTGGGACTTCTGCCCTTGGTGCGGAACGGAGAAGAACGAGAGGGAATGAGTAGGGGGGAATGAGTGGAGGGGAATGACAGGGAACAGGCGAAGGGGTGACAAAGTAGTTGACGAGTGGATTGGGGTTTGATATAATGGGGGTATGATGAATGATGACACTCAAACACCGATGATCCGGTTGCTCGATTACATCGACGACCAAGCCCGAACCATTGCCAATCGAACTCTTCTTCGGGATAACACCGAGGAGGGGTTCTTTTGGCAGCAGAACGGGTTGATTACGAATGAGGAGGAGGTTCAGCGATTCTGGGAATACTTCCAGGATGGGGTGGAAGGGGTGATCGCCGGTTGTCCGCTCGAACTGATCGAGTTGATCACGGCTGAAGGGGCAATCTTCGGAGAATCCAGGGAAAGCAGGGATAACCGACAGGAGCGGGTGATGCACGCCATTCAGCCGCTGCTCTACCGAATGCTGGTTTCCCGCATTTACCAGCTGGTTTACCTGCCCGACTTGATCTTCGACGACGTTGACTTGACGCCCGAGAACATGCTTACCAACCGAGTCGTAACCCACGACATGAGCCAGGCCTGAGAAGGGGACTGACATGACAACTGATGACACCTATTATCGACTGGAGAAACTTCCAGAGGAGGACCAACTTGCTATCCGGCATGCACTGACTGCTCCTTACCTGAGGAACGGCTGGGTGATGCCGGAGAAGGAGGGGGTGACGAGGGACCAGCTGAGGAAGGCACTTGGTAGGTACAAGGAACAGGATTGGTTTCGGGATTTGCTCATCGGGTGGGGGCCAGGAACTATGCTGGTCGATGAGTTCTTGATCGAGTTGGCTGAGTCCAAGCGAAATGAGATGGAGGCTTTGGGGTCACCCTGGGGAATAGACTTTCCGGCGATGACTGATGCTTACCAGGCTTGGTGCTTGATGAACCATCTTTATGAACATGACCGGGATTACATCTCACGCCTTGCCATGGATGAGTCGCTTTGTCCGATGCATCTCATAGACTGGGCTTGCTGCTTTGACGATAAGGACATTGAGTGCGCTGCTATCCGAGAGATCTTCCCAAGCTCGCATGATACGTAGGATCCGAGCTGGTGAAGGGTTTTCAGGGTAGGTGCTTTCAGGGATACTGGTGATCGCAGACCTTAATACGTGGCTGGAGGATCTTTCCAGACTTACCGGAGTGTTTGCCAGGGATTCCTTTTGGTTTCGTTCTGGAAAGTTACGGGAAAGCTACGGTAGATTCTCGTCATTTGACTATCCGGGCCGGGCTGATGTACTCTGTAAGCTCTTCTGGAACCGCGCCTTAGCCAACGCTTACGTAACACTCGTGGAATACATATGTTTAAAAACTCGTTGACAAGGTAGTATCGGTTTGATACGATGATGGCATGATGAAGGGGAAATACCCCAACGAAAGGAAAACATCATGACCACCACCGAGGACACCACCACCGAGGTCGAGGAGACCGAGGGTCCCGTCACCGTCTCCGCCAAGGAGGTCGCCGCCCGAGTCGGGGTTGACCCCAAGGCCTTCCGCCGCTGGCTGCGCCGGGTGACCGACAACCGGGCCGGCAAGGGGGGCCGTTGGTCCTTCTCCGAGGAGGAGGCCGAGGAGCTGGTCGCCCGCTTCCAGGCCGATGCCGAGAAGGCGAAGGCCAAGGAGGACGAGGACATCGAGGACATCGAGGATCTCGAGGATCTCGACGAGCTCGAGGACCTGCAGGACTAAGGCGCACTTGACCCATAGGTCTAAGGCGCACACTCACTAGCCCTCCGATCTCAAACATCGGGGGGCTTTTGAGCAGCGTGAGAGCCAGTGTAAAGCTCGTCTGGAACCGGCGTAGCGACTTCATTGGAGCTCGTCTGGAACACCCAACCAACACTGTTGGACCGCTCAGCAAAAAATCGGTTGACATCGTCATATTGGTTTGATATGATACCCCTATGATGAATGCGATCAAACCCAACCCCTTCAATCCCGATCACATCATCACCACCGAGGACCTGCTGGATCTGCTTGATGCGCAGCGGGTGCTCCTGGTGACGATGCTGACACCGACCGAAGGATACAACGGAATCACCGAACCCTACGGATATCACTCCGATGACGGGGCCGACTATCTCGACTCCGCCCTCGACATCTATCACGGACTCTTCGCCTGCTTCCACGCTGACGCCGACTGGAACTCGATGATTCGATTCCTCGACGCAACCTACGAACGCATGCTGACCGATGATTACAACGGGGACGAGACCAAGATGCTCAACGATGCTCACAACGATGACTTGCTCATCCCGTTCGCATCCGACGCCATCACCCCGACTCTGAACTGGGCCATGCGAGTCTACACCTATCGCCGCATCACCGGCCGACCCATCCAGGGCAACTGATCTCCACAACCCAACCAACCAAGGAGAAACTGAAATGAACACCATCTCACAGCTGAACGACCTCGAGCTGACCGATCGACTCCGCGCCTTGACGCCGAGCCAACTCCACGCGGTCTTCGCCACGAGTAACGAGCACCTGGATCACCCCGACACGCCCACGCTCTCGACCCGCCTGACCTGGGCGCTCGACGAGCTGGGCTACTAGCTCCGAACTTGCCCTCGCCTTCGGGCGGGGGTGAGTTTTGTCCTCGTGAACCGTATGGAGCTCGTCTGGAACCACTGGGCAACAAATTCGTCTGGAGAGAACCAAACGTGTTTACTTCAGTTGACGGGTTTGATATGATAACTGCATGATGAATGCGACCCAACGAATTACCCGATGCGACTGGGGCGACTGCGAATCACTCGGTCGAACCACGCCGCCGACTGACCCCGAGAACGGGCCTCACTGGTCTGATCTCGACTTCGAACCTCGCTACTGCGACTACCACAACGATGAGCTCTCGCTCATCAACGCCACGGATCACATGATCCGACTCGAGCTGGGGCTCTCGCCCTGGGGGGATGACTGACATGAAGACCTTGCCCATCAACTCCACCGCCTCGCTGCCCTGCGCCTGGCCCGGGTGCCCGCACTCGGTCCGCACCACGATCACTGGCCAGTACGAGATCGATCTCAAGCCGATCTACTGCGTGCTCCACCCACGAAAGGCCAACCGATGACCACCACACGACGCGAGCTCATCATCCTCGCCTTCGTCGCCCTGGGTGTGGGTCTCATGCTCGCTGGAACATACCGGGTGGGCCAATTCATCCAGGGTCAAGCTTCGACGCAGTGCAATGAGGTCACCTGGCAGCCCGACTGGAACTACGACCACAACACTTGGTACGATCCGATCGGTCAGGTACGAGGCTTTGCCAACGCCGAGGATTCCACGATCTTCGATTCCCCCAACTGCCCGAAGCTGCACTGGAACCAGTAGCCGATCGGCTCTCGCCTACGCGAGGGCTGGTTGGTGTGGGGGTGAGCCAATGCTTACGGAACACTCCTAGAACACCAACACACTAGGAACACTCCTGGAACACTCCTGGAATACCCTCGAATTGCCGTAGTAAAGCTCGTCTGGAACGGGGGCTAAACATTAGAGCTACTTTGTTTAATATGACCGTTTACTTTGGTTGGGGGGTTTGATATGATACCCATATGATGAATGATACCCGCATCCCAACCCGCATCCTCGACCGCATGAACGAGCTCCAGGGCTTGATCGACATGGGCGAACGCGAGCTGCACTCCCGCCGGGTCACCGGCTTCAGGCAGAATCCCGCCCTCCGTGAGGTCTCCGACCTGACGCTGAGCCGAACCTGCGCCGCTGCGAACGCGAAACTGACCCGACTTCGCCGCTTCGTCCTGCTCGAGGGATAACCTTTCCCGCTCCGCCCTATGGGCGGGGCAGGTTGGCGTATATAGGGACGCGCGTGTCCGGCGTAAAACTAACGTGCAGGTCCAAAGCCGAACCCGTCCGCAACTCCAAGGTCTTAGGCGAGCCCGTCTGGAACCGGGGGTTCCGCAGGGGCGGGGTCGCCGGCGCCGGTAGGGTAATCGAATTAAATTCGGATTTTAATTGCTGGCCGAATAACGACGAATTGCCCGGGGATTTCTCCCCGGGCAAATCGGCGGGCCGATTCTACTCGGCGGGGTCGTGCTTCACCTTCTCATCGGAGATGACGAACGTGATCTGCTTGTGCTGACGGACCGAGTAGAGCGACTTGATCCGCTCGGCGTCCTCTCGCTTGATCTGGTATCGGTTGCCCGATCCGGCCCGCACGTCGGAGATCGAGCGCATGAAACGCCGAAGCGCCTTGGGCGAAATCTCCATTTCGGCGGCCAGTTCGTTGGCGGTGAGAACGTTCTCGCTCATTTGACTTTCCCTTTCTCCGAGGAACTTCCTCGTTTCTTTCTATGGCCCATTATAGACCTTTGGTGGTCGATGTCAACCTAATTGGATATCAATTCGGTTACGAATTCGATTACGAATTCATTACGATTCTGTCGCCCATCTGAACCCCCCTCGCCCCCAAAAACCACCCCCCGCCCCCTTGACGCCCTGACCGTACCTCCCGGTATCTACTGTCTACTTTTTGACAAAGCCTAACCACGTCCCTCTCTGACGGGACCATTTTCCATCCGGGCCCTTCGCCCACGGTTCCATACAGCATCTCGTTCGGGCTCACATTCCAACCACTTCCTGCCCCCTTCCAGCCTATTCTTAGCTCTTGAACAAGATCGTTGACAATAGATATCAGGTTTGATATAATTCTAATGTCAAATTAACCAGCGCCCAATGCTGAGGCGCCTTACTTCCCGATCGGAGAACTCAATGGCTAAAGCCCCCTACTTTCCCCTCGGTCACCCTGACCATCGGCCTTACTTTTACCAGGACAGCGCCGGTAAATGGCGCTGGAAGGTCAAGAGCGGTAACAATGAGCTTTACGCCGCCGCTCATCAGGGTTTCAAATCTCGTGAAGAAGCTGAAGATAACTTCTTCCTCTGCAAGAACTCCATGAATAACCCCTGGCCCGCCAGCCCCCAGCCTGGCTACCCAGCTCCCTGACCCCAACTCGCCGATTCTCAACCTTTCTCAGAACCAAACAAGGAGCTTCTCCCCTTGCCCACATTCCGGACAAACATTGAAATGGATTTCTACTCGCCTGATGACGAGATTGATCCTGACGATCTCCACGACAAGCTTCGGCCGGTGCTCGAGAACCTTGATAAACAAGATGAAGAAGCCCGAGATGCTGAGCTTGAGGAGTTATTTGACTCCTACCCAGATCTTTGCGTGGAGACCGTCCACCTGATCGAGGTGGTGAGGCTAGATGACTAACCCCGCCGCTCATGACCTCACCCTTGACCAAGAAGCTAGCCGTATCCTACGAGAAGCGGCTGATTTGCTAGAACGAACTGGGCTTTGCGATGGTCACATGGTAAAACTGCCAGATAATTCACTGGGCCCTCGCCAGCAATCATGGCGTGATGGAGTGATTCTAGCCGATGGGTTGGCCTTCTGCGGAAGGGGGGCCATCTATGCTGTAGCTAAAGAGCCTCCCTACTTAGACAGGTATGAATACTCAAAGCCAACGGAAAGAGCTCGAGATGCTATAGACTTCTCCGTCCGGAAGTATCAACGGCCAGTTAGCGGGGCTAGAAACTTAATAGATTGGGTGGATAACTGTAGGGCCTCCGGGTCTCAGGTGATTGCCATGATGAGGCTAACGGCAGAAATGATCGACCAAGGAGCAATCTAATGGCTAATCTTAACTCTCTCCCCAATCCATGCCCACACGATGATGATCCCCTATCTTGCCCGCCCTGCGTGAACAAGCGAGCTAAGGTGGGACCCTATCGGGAGAAGGTTGAGTACTCGTTCCCGTTCGCCGCCCGGTATGACAGTCAGTGTGGGGAGTGCGATCTACCTATTCTCGTTGGTCAGCTGGTGGTGATGAAGAACACTACTAAGGGCCACACTCAACAGGGCCAAGCAATCCACGAAGGGTGCATCTGATGCCAGATAAGCAACACCTAGCTGATGTCCATGTCTATTACGGGGTTGAGGTTAACTTTGGAGACGGGAGCCTTGGGGACAAGATCAGGTGGACCTGCCGATGCGGAGCTCAGGGCCGATGGCGGCACTACTCTGATTCTAATCAAGCTGCTTGGTCTTGGTATAATCACTTTTACCGAGCAGCCGGCATTCCTCAAATAAAGGCAGTAGCCCTATTCAACCCCTTCCATCTAAACCACACTCAGCAAGTGTGGGGTGAAAGGGCCGGAGAAATACAGGTGGAACACTATTACAACCGAGCAGTACCAGATCATGATAAATACCCCTGGGGTAAACTAGAGAAAGAGGCAAACAATGGCTGAATGGATTATTTGGACGGATGAGGCAGATCACCCCTTAAAGTTGGAAATCAAACCCCCCGGTAACATTACTAAGCTGAAGACTCATCACCCTGTTCTTCTTCCCAATGACCCCCGAGAGCAGATTCTAGTATTAACTCAGATTGCCGCTGGTATGGGAGTGAAAATCACTGCTCTAGAAACCCCGGAGTGGGTGCCAGACATAGGAGATAAAGTTGTTGCAGGGGCTAGTCGAGGAGAGATAACGGCAGTTGGTAGAACGTTTGCTTTGATTCTTTGGCAGGGTCGCTCTGAAGAAGAGGGGAAAGTGAAGAGGGAGGTCCTTAGGCTTGACCATGAGTTTTATGGCCAAGACCTTGTTCAGGCTCTTCCCGATGAGCAATTGCCAATTGATCCGAGAGGGGGGGGGGATGGTGGTATTGACTTTAGTTTTATTCCCAAGCTGGATGAAGCTCACCCGGCGGAGGCTTTTACTTGGAAGCACTTAGGTAAAAATCTAGCGAAAGCTGCTGGGGAGGCGGGGGTAACGTATGACCAATGGAAGAATGCCTGGAAGAAAGGTAATAACTGATGGATGAATTGATTCCGCCGGAGGCTAAGACTAGACGCTTTAGCACGGGCAAGCGATGTGCCCTCGTGAGGGATATCCTAGTCGAACACCCAGAGCGACATACTCAAAAATGGTGGGTAGGGCCAGAGATTCTTCCCGTTGGCTTTTCCTTCCCTGAGGGATTTTTAGATGACATCGTCGACACCGGATCGTGCGGAAGTGCTGGATGTGCAGTAGGGTGGGCTATTGCTGCGGCTCCGCCTAGCCTGGTTAAAGACAAAGTGGGCATTGATCTAAAGGGGGCGGCCGCTTTGGGCATGGGGGTAAGACTGACCAACGTTATGGCTGGAGCTACTAATAAGAGAGAACGGTTGATTGAGTTTTTAGACTGGGCTAGCAAAGTACAGCCTCGAGACCGAACTCTGCAGAAAGCTTATAAACACTTTGTCACTCCAATCACAGGAATCAAAGACCTAGATACCCTGTCGGGGTGGGACATGGAAGATGACCTTATGTCTTGGTTTATCGGAAAGGGGGGTTTTGCTTGACTCCTTTAACTAGACCTTTAACTCATCCCAGTCAATCGCCGGCAGTTGCCCCAGTACTTCTACCTCATAAGAGGCCAGAGGATGGTCCAGAGTTAACTCACATTGTATGTTGTAGCAACCATGACCGTTCACTTTGTGACCTCGACGTGTCTCACGATGAATGGAGTACTGAACCTGAGGGCTTTACGGATTGTTTTATCTGCAGTACTCGGGAAAAACGAGATTGGTGCCCTGTAGTGAGGGGTCATTGTATCTCCAATGGACGAGAATGAATCGCTGAATTTTCCGGCCGTGGCTCCTTGACATTTGACCCCTTTCTTGTTAGGGTCTTTATGATCGTTCGGGTGTCTCCCTTCCAGGGGGATGGGAACACCTGGGCGATTGTTCTTTGTAATCGCACATGGAGGAGATCTACATGGGCGTTTCTGAAGCAGTTAAGCCGGTTCCGACCGTGTTGGACTTCCGCTTTGCTGGGATGAAGCCCAACGGTAAACCTGAAATTGATAAACGAGGCCGCAAAAAGCAGGACCAGGGTGGCCGCCCCATCACCAGTAGCAAGAAGAAGCAGATCCGAGCTCGTGCGAGACGAGCTAGGAAGATTTCTACTGATGCGATGGAGCAACTTTATAAGCCAGTGTCTGAGTGGGATGCCGAGGAACTGGCTAAGGGGCGACCTAAGGCTGCTGATGGTAGTTTCCGGGGTCGTACACCGCCTTGGATTGATCGAACTGTTCACGAGGAGATTCTCAAGCAGTTCGAGCATGTCATTCGGCATGAGATGAACGGCCACACCATCCGGGCGTTGACCGTTCTGGAGCAAATCCTTGAGAGTGATGCAGTTGACTTGCGGGGGAAGCCGCTAGTCGACGCAGGGACGAAGCTAAGTGCTGCTAAATTCCTCGTCGAGCATGTGCTGGGTAAGCCTAAGCAGCGCACTGAGACTGATATCTCGGTTAAACTGCAGGGGATTCTGGGAGTGGCGATGGTTAACCCCACCGCTGAGCCGGAGACCTTTGAGTTGGCTCAGGGATACACTGAAGTTGAAGGTTGGGAGGCTGATGATGACGACTGAGGATAGTTCCCCGCGTACGTGTAAAATATGCGGGAAGCCTGAGGACGATCATCCTTACCGTCATGCTTTCGTTGGTGTGGGGGAAGCCCCCAGCCTTCGGAAACGGCCTACGATGTCGGGTCAGCCGTCTGCTCCGCATCGACCTCCCCCCGACTTGATTCTCCGAGCAGCCCTTATTAACAGGGGAGTGATTACGGTAGATGACCTTACTGAAGCTGAGCAAGCGTTAGGAGGGTCGGGTGCCTATTTCACCGGCGTGGCTAAGCCCGGAGGTAATTGACCAGATCCTTGCCTTGGGTAGGGAAGCGGCACCGCACGAGGCATGTGGGATCATCACACCTGATCTACGGGTTACCTCATTGCAAAATGTGAGCCCGAATGACCGACGGAGCAGCTACGCTATCCAGGGTGAGGATCTGGTTGAACCGATTGAGGAGTACGCTAACACGGCCCAAGTAGATAAAGATGGGTTGAGGTGGGACCACTTCATCATTTGGCACACTCACCCCGGAGGTCACATTGGTCCAAGCCCCCGAGATTATGAGGGTAAGTTTGCGGGGTTCCAATACGCGGTAATTGCACTACCCAATGGCGAGGCGACGATGTTTTAAGGAGGTAGGATGGCACGAGGATACTCGGATAAGTACTCAGGGACTGAGTTTACGGGCGATACGTGGCCTAATACCCTTCCTGCCAAGCGAAAGGGTGATCGACTGACCGCTAATGAGCGACTTCGGTTGATTAAAAGGACGGGGCAAGATCAGGATCCTACTGCTGCCCCAGATGATAGAGCCTGGATTGGACTGGAGAGCAGTCCTAGGTCAGTGATTGACCAACTAGACTAAGGAGTAAAATGAAGATTCCCGGCATGGAAGGCGGGGTCCTGAGAAAGGATCTCTACTTCGCAGCTACGGGGTATGAGCCACACGAGGGTCAGATTGAGGTTCACTACGACAACCATCGCCATCGCGTCCTGTCTAACGGGCGTCGGTGGGGCAAAACCCTCCTGGGAGGCAAAGAAACAGAGCCACTGGCGTTCGTGAAGAATCGCCTAGGTCAGCCTCAACGAGGATGGATTGTTGGCCCTAACTATGCTGACTGCGAGAAGGAATTCCGGGTGGTGTGGGATACCTTCAGAGCCTTAGGCATTGAGCCCGTTAGTTCTAAGTTCGTTAACAACAAAGATAGCGGCAATATGGCTATTGTTACGAACTGGGGTTATGCTTTAGAATGCCGGTCAGCTGCTCACCCGGAGACCCTGGTGGGTGAGGGTTTAGACTTTTGCCTCCTGGTGGAGGCGGGTCGACTTCACCGCACCGACTTTACCGAGTACATTCGCCCCGCCTTGTCCGATAAACGCGGTTGGAGCTTGATGTCTGGGGTTCCAGAGATTGCAGCGGATACATCGTTGCTTTACTGGGGCTTCACTCGAGGGCTTGAGTGGCGTACGAAGCCATGGAAAAGCTGGCGGATGCCCTCTTGGACGAATACGGTAGTATTCCCCGGCGGTCGTAATGACCCCGAGATTAAAGAAGCCGAGGATGACCTCACCGAGGATGAGTTTCGCCGGCAGTATGGCGGCCAATTCGTCGATCGTGTGGGTCGTGTCATGGCTGAGTGGGATGATGCTATCCACTTGAAGAGGATTAAGTACAACCCCGACTGGCCTCTGTATGGGGCAGTTGACTACGGTTACACTAACTGGTGGGTTTGGCTCTGGATTCAGGTAGACCCCTTCGACAATATCTACGTCTTGGGGGAAAACTACATCAAACAGATGGATACAGAGCGAATTGCCAAGGATGTTCTTATACCCCACCCTTGGATGCCCAAGGTAGTGGCGTTTTATGCTCCTCCTGGGGAGCCAGATGAGACAAATACGCTCACTAGGCATATTAAAAAGCCCAGTAGGACGAATACCGGCGGTGAGTTAAAAACTCGGTTGGCTATGATTAGAACTAGGCTAAAGCCTAGGCCGGAGGGGGCTCCTCCCGAGGCCCAACAGGCTCAAATCGTGGTAGACCGAGATAGGTGTCCACACCTTATCTGGGAGATGAGGGAGGGTTACCGGTGGCCTCGACACAAAAACGAGACTAAGAATGAGTCTGAGATTCCTTTGGATAAAGATAACCACGGCCCGGAGGCTTTGGGCCGGTTTGTTCACGGATATTTCACGGCTTCTGGGAGGTCGGAGACGGTCAGTCGACAAAGTAAAGCGAGGGTTGGTTAATGGATGAGGCACAAGACATTACTCCGTGGTCAACGGCCGCACCATATGCCACCGGCTTCCCCTCTTGGGTAGCTGAGGAGGACCAGCAGCGACTTCAGGCTTACCAGGTTTACCATAACCTTTACTGGTCGGAAGAGGATGCCACCCCCGTTATCCGTCGCAATGATGACGGTAGCCCTATTTACCTCCCCAAGCCCAAAACGATCGTTGATACTACAGCCCACTTCCTGCTGAAAGGGTTGACCATTGAACTTGAGGGTGCTGACAAGGCTCAGACAGAGTACTTTGAAGCCTTCATGGCAAGGGAGAACTTCCTTTCCAAGTTCAATGTGGCTAAGCTTAAGGGTGTTGCGCTCGGTGATTGGTATCTACACATCACGGCTGACCCGGATTTGCCTGAGGGAAGTAGAATTTCTGTTACGACGGTTGATCCCTCAGCCGTGTTTCCGGAATATGACGATGAAGATGACCCCGATCGGGTCACTGGAATCAAAATTGTCGAGCCCTGGGATGATCCCGAGAATCCCGTCAAAACTTTGGTCAAGATCCTTCGCTATTCCTACGAAGATGATGGGACAGTTTGGCGACAGGAAGACCTCTGGGAAATTGAGGGGTGGAATAACCCCGATAAAGCCAAGAAGCGTAAATCCCTACTCACCCCGGCACCTTTGCCCCCCGAGATCAAGATAATCCCCATCTACCACTGGAAAAATGCAGAGTGGGATGGGAATCTTTTCGGTAACAGTGAGTTAAAGGGTGTTGAGCGCCTTTTCCAGGGTCTTAACCAGGCTCTTTCAGATGAAGAGATTGCTCTGGCACTAGTGGGGCTGGGTGTCTATGCCACTGATGCTGGTAGACCAGTTCGAGATGGTCGGGAGGTAGACTGGGTTATTAGTCCTGGTACTGTCTTGGAAGTGCCCGGGGCTACCATGATTAAGAAGATTGATGGGATCTCTTCCGTTACTCCCGTCCAGGACCACTTAAGTTACTTAGGTGATGTTCTGATGGAGTCTACCCAGACCTCAGATGTTGCCCTAGGTCGAGTGGAGAAGGATGTAGCTGAGTCAGGGATCGCCCTAGCTATTAAGTTCCTTCCCACCCAGGCTAAACTAGAGTATCGAGACCAGGAAGGTCTGGGGGTTTTAGTTCAGTTCTGGTACGATATGAAGGCCTGGTTCAAGGCCTACGATCAAGTTGACTTTAGTGCTGTTAATATCCTTTGTAAGCTGGGGGATAAGCTTCCGGTTAACCGAGCTAAGGTTATTGAGGAGCTTAACAACCTGTTTGACAGGGATATCATCTCAGCTGAGTATTACCGAGAGCAGCTTACCGATAAGCTTGGGTTTGTTTTCCCGGCAAATGAGGCTCAGCGGGTCTTGGATGAGAAGGTGGCTGCTCTCGAAGCAACCCAGAAGGTGATGCAAGAGCACTCACAGGATGGGGAGGGTAGCACAGTCGAAGACGAAAACCAGTCTAATAACAAAAACAAGGTCAATGAGTCTAACGGCACTGAAGTCGAGAATGACTCTTGAGTAATGAGGCGTGAAGCCTTAGGAAGGAAACGCGAGATGCGTAAGTACCACGAAAAACTTCTCGATGAGCTTCGTTCAGTGTTTATCATCGGTTTTGAGGACGATGATGAGCAGGAAGAGAATGAGGAAGAAAACGAGGAGAACGAAGAAGAGAACGAGGAGCAGGAAGAAAGTGACTCTTCTAACAATGAGGGGTTGAAGTCGGCTTTAAGGAAAGAGCGTAAAGAGCGGCGCCAGGCTCAGAGGGAGCTAAAAGCTCTTCAGAAGAAGAGCACTAGCGACCAGGAAAACCTGGATCTGGAGGCTGCCCGAGCTTCTGCTGAAGCTAGTAAGGGTCAAGTGACCAAGTTAACTGAGAAGTTAGCTAACTCGGAGGTGAATAATGTTATCCTCCGGCTGGCGGGGGACTTTATTGACCCCAGTGATGCTCTTACGATGGTCAGTCGGGAAGACATTGACTTTGACCAGGATGCTGAGGACCCCTCCCAGGTTAGTGTGGATGAGGACTCTGTGAAAGAGGCCCTCCAAGAGCTGGCTAAGAAGAAACCACACCTGCTCAAGTCGGAGGATAACGAAGAGGGTGATGAAGAAGAGTCTTCAGGTCCTCCTCGGTCTGGTCGAAAGACCAAGAAAGGTAACAAATCCGGTAAAGGGCTGGATGATGAAGCTCTTAGAGCTAAGTACCCGGCACTTCAGCGGGGTATGTTAAAGTAGTACATCGCGTTCCTAACTAACAAGGAGGACAGGCCTCATGGCCAGGATTGATAAGTATGATCCCGTTTCTGGCGGCTTCCGAGCTCGCCTGAACGCTAACTACACTGGTGCGGCAGCCCCGCTCGCTGTAGGTCTCAACAGCAGCGGTCGTATTGTGGCCGGGGCCGGTCAGACGGGCATTGTCGGGGTGGTTTGCTCCCCTCGAGACCATGCCGCCGGGGACCCCCTGGATGTGATGACTAGTGGTGAGTTGGTGGAGTTTTCGGGAGCTGCGGCTACCGTTTACACGGCTAACACTACTACTGGCGTCATTAGCAATGCGGCTGCCTCGGCGACCCAGGTTCCTATTGGCTTTACGGTTGAGGCTACTCGACTCATTGTTCGTAAGGCTGTTCCCACGTTCGACGCCACCTGATCTGGCTTTTTAACCTCGACTTACTGAAGGAGATTCTATAATGCAGATCACTCAGGTTCGGCCTCGTGCGCCTCGCCTTACTGATGTGTTAGACTTCACTGCGTTAGCAGGGGGTAACTATCTGGAGGGCCAGAAACTTAAGACTTTGGTCTCGGGTTTCGAGGAAGGCTACAACGAGGTTGAGGATATCATCACCGAGACTCGGGATGGTTTCCCTCTTAACGGCATGTGGCGAGAGTTTCAGAGGGTTATCCAAATTTGGAACTCTCAGCGAGATGCCTTGACCAACCTTCTCACGTTCAATGTGACCACACCCATTGAGGGTGTTCGTTACCCGATCGAGGAAGATTTCCAGGAAGCTACGGAGTATGGTGAGCCGACGGGTATTCGGCTTGGACCGTCGTTCCGCCACGGGTACAACTTCAAGTGGTATGACTTGGCGATTCGTTACACCTGGCAGTTCCTGGCTGATGCTACGCAGGCTCAGCTGGTGGCACTGAACAACACCGCGATGGAGGCGGATAACCGACTCATGTTCTCTCGGATCATGCGTCAGGTGTTCACTAACGTCACTGCCGTGGCTGATATTGACGGGGATAACGTTAATGTTTACCCCTTCTACAATGGTGATAGCCAGGTTCCGCCGAAGTGGAAGACTACTACCTTTACCAGCGGTCACGACCACTACATGGTAAGCGGAGCTGCTACGGTGGCTTCGGAGGATGTGGATGACCTCATTGCCAACGTCACCGAGCATGGCTACAGTCAGTTTCGGGGCTACCGCCTGATTCTGCTTGTTAACGAGCAGGAAGGTGATGTCATCCGTACTTTCACCACGGCTGGTGGTGATAAGTTCACCTTCATTCCCTCTAGCAATACTGGAGGCGGCGTTTACCTGCCCCAGAATGGGGGTATCATTGGTGCTCCTACGATGGTGGAATTCCCGGGCCTGATGACCATTGGTTCTTATGGACCGGCGGTTGTGGTTCAGGAGGAGTACATCCCTGCGGGGTACATGATGGCCATGGCTTCTGGCGGAGAGGATAACATCGGTAACCCGGTGGGTATTCGTCAGCATGAAAACCCCGCCCTTCGGGGCCTTCGCCTGGTTAAGGGTCGGACGCCGGATTACCCGCTGATCGACTCCTTCTACCTGCATGGCATGGGTACGGGTATTCGGCACCGAGGTGCTGGAGCTATCATGCAGATTAAAGCTGCGGGATCTTACGAGATTCCTGCAGCTTACCAGTGATAAACTGAGGCTTGAACTAGGGGGCTTGGGATAAGCTCCCTAGTTAAGCACCCCAACAAAGGAGAAATCATTGCCTAGGCAAATTGACCCTGAGCGAATTAAAGCCCGGGAACTGGACGACGATGAGATTAAATATCTCCGAGATCGAGGTCGACTTCCCCTGGATTACTTTGAGGCTGAGCCAGTTGAGCAGAGTAGCCCAACCATCGGTACTCAGGGGGGCATTGAGGAGTCGGATGAAGAGGAGGACTACGAGGAAGGTTGGACTAACGCTCAGCGTCGGGCTGAGTTAAGTAGTCGTAAACTTTCTATCGAGGGTCGTAAGGATGAGTTGATTGCCCGCCTTCGGCGATCGGACCTGGATGAACTGGAAGAGGGAGACCGGGAAGAAATCCAGGATGACGCTGACGACGACGATGAAGAGGAAGAGGACTGATCTGAATGAACCGCTCACCGGCTCAACAGTTGAGGGGGTTGCTGGGAGAGGTCGTGCCGGTGGGCGGTTCAGCCTCTTCCACCATGTTTACGGACGAAGAGATTGACGATTTACTTGAGAAGGGGGGCGAGGCTAACTTTGACTCCCCCATCGAGGCGGCTGCTTACTATGGTTGGTTAGAGAAAATGGCTAACTTTGCTAACCTAGTGACCGTTAACGAGGGTAACGCTAGCCGAGAGTTAACTGAGCTTCACCGCAATGCTCAGCGAATGGTAGATCGATATGTTGGGTTCACCCCCACACCCGGTAGAGGTAGAGCCCGGCTTGGTCGCATTGTGAGGGAGTAACTATGGCTGCATTCAGTGAGCAGGCAGTACGAGAAAGACTGATGGAGCGATTCATCGACCAAGACCAGATTAATATCTCCCTGTTTAGGCCCATCAAAGAAACTTCGGCCGCCGGGGGGACCATCCAGGTTGGTGTGGAGCTTCTAGGGCCCCAGGAGTTTTACTTCTACCCTTTCAAGCGTCGGTTAACCCAAGAAATACGATATAACCCTCAATCTTTTGGTGAAGATAAGGTAGAATACGCGGATTACATTCTTATCTTCATGGAAGATGTAGATATCCAGCCAGGGGATTACTTTACCTCTGTAACTCCCGGCTCGGGAACTTACGGGAACTGGCTAGCTGAAGATGGGTATGCTTTGTTACTTGAGGATTCAGGAATCCTAGAGCTCGAGGGTAGTGACGCCCCTTATTCTATTGGTCGACTGGCAGACGGTCGATATGAAGTTAACTTCGTTTCACCCCGTCGGTGGGATCGGGGTCAAGCTGGCATTTTGTTTAGGGGGTAAGGATGCCCCGACTTAAAGATCCAAAAACGGGTCGGTTTAGGAAGCAGGGAACCTACAACAATAACCTCATTAGCGGTAACAGTACCCTAGCTGAAGGGATTGCAAATTTTGAGGTTAAAACCCTAGACGGGATTGAGCAAGAGCTTTCTCAGTTCATGAGGGATTTAGAGGAGTATGCTCGAACTAACGCTCCCTGGAATGATAGAACCGGAGATGCTCGAGACGGCCTAAGAACTGATTTTGTAGACACCAACCGTCGTCAAACTATGGGTATCTCTCTTTACCACACCGTAACTTATGGGATTTGGTTAGAGATTAGATGGGGCGGTCGGTATGCCATTATCTTACCCTCTATTGAGAACATGGGGCCTAAGTTGATGAAGCGGATTGAGCGTCTACTAAGCGAGATTGTTTATTATGAGTAAAAGGGTTTGGTTTTACCAACAAATGGTGGGGGATAGTACCCTTATGGCTAAATTGCCGGGGGGTATCCACAGTTCTACGGCTCTAGAGATTGCTCCTCAAGAAAAGCCGTTCGTCATGTACCGTAACCTTAGTCACCGGCCGGGGGAGGTGGGAGACGATACGGCTATCACAAAGATTGAGGTTTACCTAGTCCATGTTCATGATGTTCCTGGGGACTACCTCCGCATCAACTCCGTGCTGGCAGACTTGCTCCGCATTTTCGAGGGCCTAAAAGATAAACAAGAGGGTGTGGGAAGATGCACCTGGGTGGAAGATTCGGAAGATTTCCGAGATGAGGACATGGGCACTATTCTTCGGTATGCCCGGATTGAAGTGAGATACTTACCCTAGGAGAAAACATGGCTTTAGTGAAATGGTTAACTAAGAATCCTGCTAGTCGTCGGTTACTTAAAGCCAAGGACTTTGAGGTCCTGGGGGTAGCTCATGACAAGGATGAGATTTTTTCCCGGTCTAATGAGTTCATGGTTAGCATGACTGATGAGGCCGCGGCTACACTTCAGAAAATGTTACCGAAGGAGTTCGTGGCTTTAGAGCTGCCTGAGGGGTCGGTCGATGATGACGAGTCGACTGATAAAGGCGATGAAGTTAAACCTGAGGGCAAGCCCGATGAGGGTGAGTCTGCTCCGGCTGATAATGATGACGATTCACCGGTCAATGATGACGAGAATGATTAGGGACTAATAGGGATGACAGACCTTCGGTGTGACCATAAGCTTCATGGTAAGTTAATTTCACCGACAGTTCTTGAGGTCGCCTGTCAGTCTCGTTTATGTGGAAAAGAACCGGGAGTCGTAGTTCTTCACCAGTTCGATGTTTTAACCGGAAAATTACTTTCCACTAAGTTGTTTAAAAACCCTCCAGTACTAGGAAAAGGAGAATCAAATGGCTCTTAGTAGCCCAGCTTTACCATACGGCCTTCGGGATGTTAAACTCCGTTCTATGGATAGTAGCGGAAACTTAGGCCCGCCTGTTGATCTGCCCGCTTCTCAGACTTTTAGTTTTTCTGAAGCTGAGGAGTTTACTACCCTCCGAGGGGATGATCGAGATGTGGCCATCCGTGGTCAGGGCCCTAAGGTTGAGTGGGACCTTGAAGCCGGAGGCATTTCTCTGGAGGCCTGGCAGGTTTTAACGGGGGGCACGGTTGTTGATGCTGGTGTTACTCCTAACCAGACCAAGACTTTTACTAAGAAAACTACTGAGTCTCGACCTTACTTCATGGCTGAGGGACAGTCAATTAACGACAACGATGGTGATACTCATCTCAAGCTTTTTAAGGCCAAGGTGACTGACAACATCGAGGGTGAGTTTGCTGACGGAGAGTTCTTCGTTACTTCTTGCTCTGGTGAGGCCATTGGTAACGAAGATGATGATCTCTATGAGATCAAGTGGAACGAGACTGCTACGGCTATTGCCGGGTCTAGTGGGCTGAACGAGATTCAGCAGGTCATCTCTAACGCCACGGGTGGCACGTTCACCCTTGACTTTAGTGGTCAGGATACCTCGGCGATTGCCTATAACGCTACTCCCGCAGCGGTTACCGCCGCACTTGAGGCTTTGTCTAACATTGACCCGGGTGAAGTGACCGTCAGCGGTAGTCCTGGTAACTGGGTTATCGAGTTTGTTGAAGGCCTGGGTCAGCAGGATGTTGCTCTGCTGGTTGCTGATGGTACTAGCCTTACCGGTGGTGGTATTGTTGTCATGCTTATCCAGGATGGCACCGCTCCCTAATTAACCTAACCTAATCTTCGGATCCCTAGGAGGACAGAAAGATGAATATGAACGAACCCGAGAGCACCCCTCTTACCCCTACGCCCGCCTCTTCGTGGACAGGGCTTATCGGTGAGGGGGTGTCTCTTCGTGTACCTAGTGGTAATGTTTGTTTGGTCCGCAAAAGCCAGGGCTTAAACTTTTTCCTGAAAACCGGCCAAGTCCCTAATCCGCTAATGAAGATTATCCAGCAAGCCATGAAAAAAGGGCGGATGGATATCACAGAAACTGAGCTAACTCCCGACATGCTTAGTGCCATCGGAGAAATGGCTGATAAGGCTTGTGTTTTCTTGGTTATTCAACCTCAAGTTAAAGCCGTACCTTTGAATGAGGCGGGAGTTCCCATCCCCTTAGAAGTTCGAGAAAGGGGAGATTTTCTGTATGTTGACCAGGTTGACTTCGAGGATAAGATGTTTATCTTCAACACGGCGGTCGGGGGTCCGTCGGATGTAGAGCAGTTTCGTAAAGAACAGGCAGAGTATGTGGGGGCTTTACCAGGATTCGAAAACGTGGGGAACCCGGCCCAGCGACCTCCTGAACTTAGATGACCCCTATACCTCATATTGCTTAGATGAGGCTGTCTCAGCTTGGGGATCTTTTGTTACTCACGAGCTGGATCAAGTTAAGGGTAAGACGGAAAAATCAATTGCTAAGAATAGAGAACAAAGATTACTTGCCCTACTAGAGGCTCCTAGTGAGCTTAGGTTCAGGTCGGCAAAACCACCGAGTAAAGGAGGAGGGCCATAGCTACCTATAACCTCGGCACTGCCCGAGGCAACGTAGAAATTGATACTGGAGACGTGGCTAACGCGTCTAAAGAGCTTAAGAACGCGGACATCGTTCTCAATCAAACGGGTCATAGTATGATCCAGTTTGGTCTCCAGGCTGCTGCAGCTTTCGGTTATGTGGTTAGTATTGGTGCTCGTTTCGAGAAAGAAATGAGCTTTATCCAGGCAGTTACTAATGCTACCGATGCTGATATGGCTAAGCTCCGTGATACGGCTATTGAACTTGGTAAAAACGGACCCTTCGGGCCCATCGCTCTTGCCCAGTCTTTCGTAGAGTTGGCTAAGGCAGGCGTCTCAGCTCAGGATATTGTCGATGGTGTGGGTCAGTCGGTTGTAGACTTGGCGGGGGCTGCTGACATTACGGCCGAAGAAGCCGGTAATATCATCGTTCAGACCATGTCTCAGTTCGGTCTGATGGCTAAAGAAGTTCCTCGAGCTACAGACATCATTGCTGGAGCGGCCAACGCGTCAATGATTGATGTCCAAGATTTCGCAGTTACTCTTAGGTATGCAGGCCCTGTTGCTGCCGCTTTGGGCATTGAGCTTGAAGACCTGGCTACTACCATCGCTGTGCTGGGTCAGTCGGGTATTCGAGGCTCTATGGCGGGTACTTCCCTTAGGCAGACCTTCTTAAACTTAGAAGGTGCTACTGCTAAAGCTCGTGGCACGATGAAAGAGCTGGGCATTATTACGGAAGATGGAACTAATATCTTCTATGACCAGGGGGGTCAACTTAAGGACCTCACTACTATTTTTGAGCTTTTGGGCCAGAAGCTTGATGGTTTAACGGAGAAGCAAAAAACTACCGCTCTTCGAGATATCTTTGGTGTTAGGCAGATGCCTACAGTGCTTTATCTCCTAGAACAGGGGAGAGCTAAGTTTGAAGAGTTTAATGAAGAAATTAACAAAGTTACTGCTGCCGACGTGGCTGAAAAACGGCTTGATAACCTGGATGGAGCTATCAAGAGGTTCAAAGCCACACTAGAGTCAGTTCTTTTGGGCCCGAGTACTCCCTTCCAGAAAATGCTTCAGGGCATCGTAGAGGGAGCTACTAAACTACTTAAAGCCTTCGGTGACTTGCCTCCCGGAGTCCAAACTTTCCTACTCGGTTTAGTGGGAGTTATTGCCGTCCTTTCCCTGTTTTCCGGTGCTTTCCTGTTAACTATTGGAAGCATTGTTAGAGCTGTAAGAGTGATTGGAGAACTCCGAACTGCCTTCTCAGTCTTGTTACCCATGGTCCGAAGTGCGGCCGCTGCTGCCAAGGGATTTACTCTTGCCCTCGCAGCTAATCCTATCGTACTCATCATCTTGGCCCTTATTCTGCTTGGTGTGGCTCTTTATCATGCTTACCGTCGGTTTGAGGGATTTCAAAAAGTAGTTGATGAAACTTGGCAGACGATTCAGCAAGTTTGGGATGATATCCTTGGGTTCTTCCGTGATACCCCGGGTAAAATTAGCAAGGCCTGGGATGAAATTACTAAAGATGCCGAGGCTTTCTGGGACACTTTTGAGGGTATCTTCACCCTCCCCTCGGGAGGCCTTGGGGGTTTAGGTGGTCTTAAGGACGAATTTAGTAAAGTTTTTGAAGGCTTAGGGAACACCGGCCTAGGAGACATTTTCTCGGGAGTGGGTGATTCTCTTACCAATTTGCCGGATGTCTTGGGAGGGGCATTAGATGGAATAGGTAGTGTTACTGAAGTTATTTCCAATAACTTCCCCCAGGCAGTGGGTAATGGAATGACCCAAGCCGCTGGGTTTATTCAGGCCTTCATTAGCAATGGAATCTCTAGTCTGATTACGGGCGGAGGTAGCTTTGTAAATGCCCTTCTTACGGGGCTTACTGAGCTCATCCCCCGCCTTGGTGAACTGTTTGCCAATGTTTTAGGTAACTTGGGATTTTTCATTGGACAAATGGTAGGGTCTGCCGTAAGACTAGGCATTGAGTTTGTAGTGGGCTTAATGGGCTTCTTGCAGCAACTTCCCTTTATGATCTGGAGTTTACTAACTAACATCTTTACTACTTTAGTAACTTGGGTCCCTCAGCTCGTGGGCCAGGGAATCCAACTGGGCAGTGAGTTTTTGTCTGGGGTTTTGTCCTTCTTTAATCAGTTACCCGGCAGGGTTGTAGAAATTTTAACTAATGTCCTTAACACTATCATTGGTTTTGTGCCCCGATTTTTACAGGGGGCCGTAGACTTGGGCAACGCAGTTTTTGATGGAGTCTGGGATGGTTTAAGTAAGTTGCCGGGAGTTGTTACTGATGTTCTTGGTAATGTTATTGACGCCTTTAAGGGAATCGTGGGAGAAGCCTTCGATGCTGCGGCAAGCTTTGGTGGAGGACTTTGGGAAGGCTTCAAGAGTGGCTTAGGCATTAGTTCTCCCTCCTATATTGAAGAAGCCTTGTTTGCTATTCAGGATGAAGCGGCTAGGACTGGGGATCTTCTTGAGCAGTCCGTTAGAAACATGAACCTTGGGTCAGCTCCAATGGTGAAGGCAGTAAACTCTGGTGCTGTTGGTCTTCCCACACCCTCGGCAGTGGCCAACGCAGGAGATACTCATCTTTACCAGGCTCCGTTGGTGGGGGAGGCGGTCATTCGGGATGACCGAGATATCGTTACTTTGGCTCGGGAGCTTGAGAAAGAGCGGCTTCTCCAGGCAAGGGCGAGAGGAAAGAAGGTCTAGTTATGCCCGCTTCTAAAACCATTACTTGGAATGGAGTTTCTTCCGAAACTATCCCTGAGTTAGTCATTGGTCGGGTGACTAGGCAATTGTTGGGAGCCTCTCGAGGCACCTACTTGCCGGTCCCTGGTCGTGAGGGAGCCTGGTTCTTCCCCGAAAAGCGAGGTATTAGAGAGATCACGTGTGAGTGCTTTGTTGAGGGGGAAACCTTCCCCACTGGTAGGCGAGATGCCCTCCATGATGTAGCTAATTGGCTTGACGTAGAAGGTCAGGCAGCTCTAATCATTAGTGATGAGCCTGATGTTTACTATGAGGCTACGGTAGGGGATCCCCCAGAGCCGGATGAGTGGCGAGAGTTTGGGTCTTTTGAACTTAAGTTTTTAGCTAACCCTTACTCTTTTGCCCTGTTAACCTCCACTCATAGCCACACCGATGATGCTAACCACACAGATACTTGGGACCCTGATGTAGAGGTATTTACTTACCCTGTCATCACGGTGACTCCCCTCAATGGAACCCTGAGTAGCTTCCTCTTGACCGTAAATGGACGAGAACTAGCTTGGAGTGGTAACGTAGCCTCAGGGCAGTCAGTAACTGTTAACTCCATCAGTGCTGTAGTAGTTAGTGGCCCTAATACTGATGTTAACCTTACTGGATCTTATGACTCTAGCTTGCTAGTGATGTCCGGAGTTAGTGGAGATTTCTTCACTTTAGTCCCGGGTAACAACACTATAGAGTTTGTTCGTGATACCGGAACAGCTACTAGCTTCTCTGTTGTAACCACTTATCGGAAAAAGTACCGGAGATAACCATGGCGACATTTTCTAGTGACCTACACCAGGATGTATCTGGGAAAAGTACCTCAAGTAGACATGGCGATGTAGGAGATGGTACTAACGATTGGTACTTGTACTCTCGGGTGGCGGATGGTGGTGATGCTACCCAGGGTGATACTACAGATTCAGCAGTTCAGGGCGGTACGACGAATGGGACGCTCGTCGCATTACTCAAAGGGCTTCAGCGAGTCTTAGGGACTGATTCGGATGCTGCCGTTCAGACTGGAGCGGGATCACTCAATGGCATTTTGAGGAGCGCTAGGGACGCGATTAGGCTTAAAAGGCCTGGGGACTCTACCTGGGTTAAAGCTTCGTCGGGTAACGTGGCAAATGCTGCTGCGACTGCTACTATGCCTGCTACTGCCTCGGTAACTAACTACTGCACCGGGTTTGACATTACCTTTGCCGGTGCAACTGCAGCAGGAAATGTAGTTGCTACCTTAGCGGGCTTAAGTGGTGGTACTTCAAGCTATATCATTGTTGTTCCTGCGGGAGCCACCGTTGCTGGGGTTCCCCTAGCTGTTAGGTTTGATCCACCCTTGCCGGCGAGTGCAGCTAACACTGGTATCACTCTGACTGTTCCGGCCCTGGGAGCGGGTAATACCCACTCCTCAGCTAACATTTACGGCTATAGAGTCTAGGAGGTAACGTGCCCTTTTCTGAGTTTGCCTCAGATTCTTTGATTGCCAGCTTACCCTCTACCTTATGGGCTCAGCTTCATACTAGTAACCCCGGATCTGTCGGTACTTCTAACATTTCAACCACTAGTACTAGACATAGTTTTACTTTAACTAGCCCTAGCTCGGGCATGGCTGAAAACACGGCAGATATCCAATGGCCTTCTTTTAGTACTTCTGGAGGCTCTGAGACCCTAACCCACATTTCGGTGTGGGATGCTAGTACAGGCGGAGACTGTTGGTTTATCCATAATTTTGGATCTCGGCTTGTTCTCGAGGGAGAACTGGTGGAAATCGCAGCCGGAGCTCTAAGAATTCTTCTTCCACACTGGAGTTAATATGCCTGACGTTAGAACTACTGACCTGGATGCCGCTACCGATCTTACGTTGGCGGACCTGATGATGATGGTTGACGTTAGTGATACCACGATGGGTGCCGGTGGTACTAACGTTAAAATGACCCTGGGCCAGTTAAATACCCTCCTGGGTAAGGGGGCTCTTACTGGGTCGCAGTTGGTAACCTATAACTCCTCTACAGGGGTTATTACTGTAGCCGTTGATGATGTTCAGGAACTTATTGATACTGCTACAGCAGCTCTTACAGCTTCTGATGTTGATGCTACCCCAGCTTCCCATGCTTTGGAATCAACTACCGCCCACGGCGGGATCGTTGCCTATGACGACCCGCGGCTCTCCGACGACCGCGACCCGAACCCGCACGACCACGCCATCGCCGGAGTCACCGGGTTGCAGTCGGCGCTCGACGGGAAGGCATCGACCGCGTCGGTGACCGCGGTGGCGGACGACCTCGACGAGGCCATCGTGTCGTTCGGCGGCGCGCTGCTGGAGAAGGCCGATGTCATCGGCGGGACCGTCCCGCTCGCGCAGCAAGGCACGGGGACCCCGGCGGCGGGTCACTACGTCGACGGCGGCACCAGTGCGTGGACCGAGCTGCCGACCCTCGGGACGGCCGCGGCGGCCGACGTCGGTGACTTCGCTACGGCAGCGCAGGGAGCACTCGCCGATACCGCGGTGCAACCCGACGAGTTCGACACCGACCAGGGCATGCCCGGCCTGAACCGTGGCGGCTCGGCGTTGTGGAAGGTCGAGGACGGTGACCTGTTCATGGCCGCCGGTGGCGTCTCCGGTGGCGTCGTCCAGTCCGGCGCGCTGCGCGGCGTGCAAGGCCTGCTGATCGAGCCCGCGACCTACACGCAGTCGGCGAAGCCGACGGACCGTCTCGTCGGCTCGCCGATGACGGTCCTGTGGAACGCCACCATCGGCGAGTCCGGTGGCCTCGGTCCCGAGGCGCAGACCACCTACTTCGGTCCCCGGCCCGCGGTGAACCTCGAAGGGATCGTCCGCTACAGCCGCAACCAGACGTCCTACGGGTTCTCCCCGGTCGGCTTCGGTGACGTGCTCGCGGTCGGCAACAACGCCGGCGCGGCTCGCACCATCGTCCCGTCGTGGCCGTTCATGTGCGCACGGATCTACTTCGCCGACGGCGCGACGGTCACCCACGGATCGAACGATGTCGGCGACGGTGGCGCGGCGTTCGTCGATGCGCAGATCCTCGCCACGCAGAACGGCGGCACCTGGGACGGCGTCACGAACGACTCCCAACTGATCTCGTTCCTGTCGGTGCCGGGTGCTGCCGGCGACGTCGACCTGTTCGGCCGGATCGCGTTCGACGTCACCGACTTCACCGATCCCGAGAACCCGACGTCACCCGGTGCGGTGCGTGCCGCGATGGCCGACATCCTCGGCGGCACCATCGACACGCAGGCCGTTTCGGTCGTGGAGAACGTCGGCCTGCGGGTGCAGCCGATGTCGGTCGGCACCCACAACATCGGTGTGCGCAACGCGGCCGGTCTCGTCGAGGACCCGATCGCGCTCACCGTCACCGCCTCGTCGACGATCCCCCGGAACGCCACCCTCGTCCACCTCACCGCTGCCAGCGCCGTCGAACTGAACTCGACGCCGATCATCGGCACCGGTCTCCCCGGCCAGGTGATCCGGCTCATCAACGTCGGCAGCAACTACATCCGCCTGCTCGGCGAGCTGGCCGGTGGCGGGGAGAACGGCACCGCTGGGACCGGGATCCGCAACCGTGTCCAGCTCGCCGCCGGTGAGTCGGCCGAGCTGCGGTGGGTCGAGGCCGAGGCGCGGTGGGTCCCGACCTACCACTCGTCGCCGACCGTCGAGACCACGCTCGGCACCGTCGGGATCTACTCGGCGCAGAACCGCCGTTACCCCGAGGTCTCCTTTGGCGCGTTCTTCGGCATCCCGTACATGACGCTCGGCCTCGGCGGGGCGTCGACCGAGTCGGTGGCGCTCACCCGGACCGCCACGAACGTCCTCGGCGTCAAGTCGTCGGTCCTGGCCGGGGTCGACGGTGTGATCGCCGCCGGTCACCGTCAGACCGTCAACGCTCAGACCGGCACCGCCTACACCGTCGCCGACGCGGACGCCGCGAAGACGATCACCCGCAACAACGCCGGGGCGTCCACGCAGGACTGGCCGCAGGACTCGGCCGCACCGCTGCTCGGCGTCGGCACGATCCTGCGCACCTACAACCGCGGCGCGGGTGCCATCACCCACCAGGCCGGAGCCGGCGCAACGGTGCTCGTCACCGGCACGCAAGGCCAACACACCTGGTGGACGGCGCAGAAGATCGCCGCCAACACCTGGGCCGTCGGCCCGGGATGACCCCGGGGGACACGCCTGCACGGGGAGGATATATCCATCTTGCCAAGTTTGGTCCTGATGCAGTGCAGTGGCGGAACTTAATCATCACTTGACTCCAAACCCCCAAGGAATAGCTATGGCCCCTTACCTGGAAGAACACCCAAACCCCTATAAGCGACAATACCGAGCTCGTACCGAACCCGCGTCTGGTGTGGTAGTAGTTCACACTACGGAAAACATTCCCGACTATGTTGGTTTTGATGGAGGGGCTGAGGCGGTTGCTAATTTTATTGCTAACCGGACTACTTACGGTAGCTACCATGACCTAGTAGATTCTGACTCGGGAATCAACTTAGTAGGGTATGGTAACCAGGCTTTCCACGATGCAACGGGGACGAATCCACACAGTTATGGGGTTAGCATCGCCACTAGGGCTGACATTTGGCCACTCACCCCAGACAAGTGGAAAGAGGGAGCGCTTTGGCAAGCGGCTAAAGCTGTTACTCGGTATCGTAAGTGGCTACTTAGGGAGCGCCGTATTGACATTCCAGCTAGTCGAATTACTGTCGAGCAGGCCCGTGCACGAGTTCCAGGGTTTATTAGTCACGGAGAGCTTGACCCTGGCCGCCGTCATGACCCCGGAAAGGATTTCCCCTGGGGTGAGTTTTTAGCTAGCTATACCTACTTAAACACCAATAAACCCCCTCAGGAGGATGACCACATGGATGAAGAAGACCTGACTAAGATTGGCGTCATTGTTAAGAAGGTGGTCAATGCCGAGCTTGAGGAGTTACTGCCCTACGCAGTTCGCATTGACCAAAACTCAGCTCCGGGGATGCCTACTGGGTCTATCTGGATTGTTACTACTAATACCCGTCGTCGGCCCGGATACTGGGATGAGCGGAAGCAGGAGTGGAATAGCGACGCGGGTCGAGATGAGTTAAACTACATGTACTATGTTGGGGAACTTCGGTCTCCTAAGGGAGGCCCGGGTAATGAGCCTTTAGTTCCGGCGGCAGCCATTCAGCGACGGGAAAATCTCTCGCCTAAGTCCAAGTAAGGGGTAAAAGATGGTTGACTTGGAATTTACTATTACCGGTGAGGCGGTTCTTCAGGTTGACCTGGATGCTACTAACCAAGTGGTTGCAGCTCCCCCTGACCGGCCTACGATTTGGATTAAAGACTACAGAGGATTGGTGGTGAACGTCCTTGTTTGATTACGAGCTGGATGACCGTCTCTTCGAGTCTTACACTGTAAAATTTAGTATCCCAGCTACTGACCCCAAGGCTGAACATTTGGTGGAAGATGCCATCATTGAGGTTGACCATGAGCCTTTCTACATTACTAGCGTACTTAAAGTTAGAGATGGAGAAAAGACTACTTTAGAGGTCCAGGCTGAAAGTTCCTGGCTTAGGTTGGCTGACATCAAGCGAGTTGGTTCTTTTGAGCTTAGCCATCGTTCGGTCCGGGGCGGTTTAAATACTATTCTTCGGGATACTGGATGGACGGTCGATCAAGTACCAACCGACACAACTACCTTAAGGTCGCTAGAGTCTGAAGATTCTAGTGTTTTAGACTTAGTTTGGCAGTGGGCTCACATTTGTGGTTGTGAGGTTTCTTTTGATACCCGGGAAAGCCGAATTACCTTCTTACCCCAGATTGGAGCTAACTTAGGCCTAGGGTTCCGGTATGGTCGAAACTTAACCCAAATTAAGCGGACTACTACGCCCCCCACTGCCACTCGGTTATACGCCTATGGTCGAAGTGACATTACCATCGCCGACCTTAATGGTGGACTTGAGTATCTTGAGGATTACAGTTTCTACACTGCCCAAGGTCTAACTCTAGAACAAGCTCGCCTTCGTTACCGAAAAGACGAGATTTACTCAGACTCTAGTATCTTAAGTGATGGTGAGCTTCTCAATGTAGCTGAGGCCTTGATGGCAGTTAAAGCTCAGCCAACTGTGAAGTATGAGTCAACAGTGGTAGACTTAAGTTCAATCCTTGACACGCCCACCCAAACGTTTAGGTGTGGAGATACGGTCTATGTTTATGACGAAGTTTTGGGGTTTGATGTTAATGCTCGGGTAACTAGAATTCTAAGGTACCCCACTGATCCCACTAAAAATCGGATTGAACTTACAGTTGGGGTAGTAGAACCTCCTACTTCTAATGTTTCTTCTTCCCGGTCTGCTACCACGGCAAACTGGGAACTGTTTGAGTCTCGTAATACGACTACTTACCGACAAGTACGTAGTTATTACACGGTTCTTAATCGGGTGGGTTTAAATGCCGGGTCTACCGCTGAGTGGGTTGTTGGCTATAAGCTCCAGGGTACAGGAGTTGGTACTGGAGAGATTACTCTCTCAGCTGAAGATGAAGAAACCTTCGAGGAGGTTTGGCCCACACAAAGTTTTCCTGTTGCCGACGGGGAGCCGTTTGAGTGGAACTTTACCTTTGGTGGGCAAGATATTTCACAGGGTGAGCATACTGTTGCTATTCGAGCGATTAGTGACGGGGATGATGTTGGAGTTAATATTCCTCCAAAGCAAACTGCTCTTTGGATTCTGGCCCGAGGTATGACTCGACGTACTATTGCTCTGCCAAATGAAGTTATCTTTGGTAAGTATCAATACCCTCCTGGGGGAGGGAACTACCGCTCGGGTCGGTATCTTTGGGTTGTTCCAGATGATGTTACCGAGATCCTTATTGAGGCAGTTGGAGCCCGGGGGTCTACTACAGCCAGTAGGACACCGGGCTATGGCGGGTTGGTTAGAGCGAGATTCCCCGTAACTGCCGGGGATTACTACCATATCTATGTTCCTACCCGAGGGGGTAATACTGAGGGTTGGCCCAACGGCGGGTACCCCCAAGATGGCTCTGGTCGATTAGCTGGTGGTGGAGGGGGTAGTGCTTCAGTTCAACCCTACCTCTATGACGGGTTATCTAATCCTACTGACCCAGAAGACACCGGAAATACAACTGCTTTAACTGCCGGGTCAACTATGAGGTCCACCTTTCTCGCCACACTCCCCGATGCTCTTATCGTGGCTGGTGGGGGAGGGGGAACTCCAGTCTCCTCTAGTGCCCAGTCTGGTCATGGGTCTTTTTATGGGGGGCTTTTATCCGACTGCATTCATCCCCCTTTTCCCGGCTCGGGAGCTACTCAATTCACCGGTGGTGTGGGAAGTACCTCTGATGAAACGGGGACCTTTGGCTTTGCCGGTTTTGGTTACTTAGATGCTACTACTTCTCAGCCCTACGGTGGAGGAGGGGGAGGCGGCTGGTATGGAGGAGCAGCCGGAGCGCATACGGGAGGTAATGGGGGAGGAGGTGGCTCTGGCTGGGTTCATGAATCCGCCTACGACTTAGAATTCGAGGACGGATACAATCAAAACCACGGCTATGTTAAGATTTCCTGGGCAGAACTAGACGTCTAAAGGAAGTGGTTGTGTGGACGATCAAGCGGGGCTACTTACATTGTTAGTAGGTATTGCCTTAGGTTCTGGTACAGGCGGCGTAGTTGGAGCTTATTTATCCTGGAAACGACTTAAACTAGACATAGAAGCTGCTAAGGCAGAAACTCAAGCAAGTCTTAAGTCTATTGAAGTAGACCAGTTTAAGGCAATGTTTCCGGGGGGGCTGGGGGATGCTGTAGAACATTGGAGGGATGAGGCTAGGGAGCTTTATATCGAAGTGGACCAGTTGAGAAATCAGCGAGTCAAGGATCACCAAGAGATTCTAAAGCTAAGATTGGATTTAAACCGAACTCAATCTAAACTAAGTGAAGCTGAGCGGAAAATCCAACATCTTGAGTCTAAAGGAACCCCCAATGTCTGAGACAGTTAAAGACCTAAAGGCTTTGATAAACCTTGATATCCCCCAACCCATGGACAACCGGGGTAAACACATTGTCAAGGTAACATTACTACTGTTGGTAGTCATGGTTATTACCTCTTTTCTTGTAGTAATCTTTGCTTGGGTTTCTTCACTTCAACGAGAAGATAGAACTAGAGAAGAACTCCTATGTGTTAGATCCTCTTCCGTGAGTTTGGACAGAGCTCAGGCGGAGGGCCTATCCACACTAATCGACGGTAACAACAAGATTCTAGGGGAAGTTGAGAGTTTAATTAGGGAAAATCCTCCAAACTTTCAGGTAGTCATCAAGGAGGTGGATACCCTTATTGCCAACGGAAACAAGGCTAAAGTAAATCTCGACAAAGCAGTACAAGAGCGAGAAAACTCGTTACTAGAGTGTTAAGGAGTTAACATGGAATTTATTCCGCTTGTTCAGATGGGTGTCTTGGTTTTTGCAATCATTAACTTCCTCAAGGCCCTGAATGCTCAGGAGTGGAATTCAGTTTTCACTCAGGTTTTTGTTTGGATTGCAGGGGTAGCAGTTGTTCTTTTAGTTGCTCAGACCGACTTTGCCGGTAGTGTTAACGTTGGCGATATGACTCTCGAGACTTTGAACTTCTGGTCTCTTCTTTTCGTGGGTCTCACCATTGCCTCTCTGGCTACTTTCGGCAATGAGATTAAGAAGGCACTGGATAACACGGACTCTGCGTCCACACCTTCATTGTTCAAGGATTAAGCTGAATCTGCCCTCGGTCGGTTGGCATTTCGATGCTTGCTGATCGAGGGCAGGTTAGCGTCAGCCCTTCCTAAATTGATCCCTGAGCTTCTTGTGCTATGATTGAGTAAGATCATGCATCTTGATAGCGCCAGAATGCAGGGACTTTGGTACACACTAAAGAGGCCCCCGTAGGGGCCCCAGTAGCGGTCAAGAGGTGACGTAAAACCTCTTCTCTAGAGGATGATCAGTCCTCGTCCTCGTCGTCGAGCTCCTCCAGCTCATCGTCGTCCTCATCAACCGGCGGCTTCGGCTTCTTCTTGGCCTCGGCCTTCTTCTTAGCAGACGTCTTCTTGGACATGTAAGACTTCAGCTTGTCGAGAGCCTCCTTCTTTGAGGCTTCGATCTCACCCTCACCGACTGCGGCGAGAACGGCGAGCACCTCGGGGTCCTCCGGACCGGACCAGGAGTAACGGCTCTTGTTACCGGCGATAATCTCTCGATCAACCCGGCCGGAGCCATCTCGAGCAAGCTTGCGGAGCAAGGCTCGAACCTCACGGGGGTTGTAATCCTTGCCATGCTCTTCCTTGATGAGAGCAATCAGGTCTCGGACGCCCCAGACATCATCCTCGGCCTCCGCCTTTTTCTTGGCAGCAGCCTTCTTAGCGGGAGCCTTCTTTTTCTTGGGCGCAGGAGCCTCGTCCTCGTCCTCGAGCTCAAGCTCTTCGTCGTCAAGCTCCTCGAGCTCATCAACCTCTTCGACGGGGGCGGCCTTTTTGCGAGTTGCCATCTTGGTAAGTCTCCTTGTGATTTACGGGTGGGGTAGTTAAGTTACCCCCTCATTGCAGCATATGAACTATATTACGATGGCGATTGAGTGTCAAGGCAGTGAATCAATCTTGTTCTCGTACATTCCCCAGAGATAACAAAGAAGTTGATCCTGGATTTCCCCCATGATATGATAGAAGCATGGCAATGAAGCAGAAGGCCACTCAACGAGTGTTTACCTGGCGAGAAATTCGTGACTTAGAGGGATACTGGGCAAGTGATGAAGACCAGCAAACTTTTAGACCCAACCGCTATAGACCCAGGTATGACGAGTGGGTCAAACATATGGATCAGTTTAAGTTCAAGCTATGTAGTGTCTGCGGCGGAAGTATGGCCATTAATAACTACGAAGACTTCAAATCTCGTACTCCACAATACCGAGGACTGGCCTACTGCGGAAGATGCAAGCCTACTAGCCAGGCAATATCTAGTGCTTGGACAACTACAAAACGAATGAAACGAATGTACAAGATCCTTCAGATCCTTGGCCGCAGATCTTGCTTCCGTCAAGGGGATCAAGACTGCAAATGTTTACCCTGTACTTCTAGGCGGCTCTTAGAGATAGATCCCCTGACCATAACTGTAGAGGTTCGCTTCAAGATTGCTCTAGTCATTTCCTTATTATCGCGTGCAGGATGTTTGAAGGACAACCAACCTACTTGCAAGTGCATAGCTTGCGCAGCTAGAAAAATGTTCCCTAAGGATGGAAGCTTTGGCCAAATACAGGTTTAAGACTAAGCCATATAAGCACCAAGTGGCTGCCCTCAAGAAGCTTATGGAGTTAGATGGTGTGGGGGCTTTACTCATGGAGCCTCGAACTGGTAAGACCAAAGTAGCTATTGACTTTGTTAGTATGGCTCATCAGGTGGGTAAATGTAACAGAGTTCTTATTATCTGCCCTTCAGCTGTTATGGATGTCTGGGTCCAGGAGATCGAGGTTCACTGCCCCGTTAAGTATCGGGTGACCGTGTGGGATAAGAAAGGCCGGAAGAAAGTAGACTTACCTCGGTTTGGTCAAGATGTTTTAGACTTTGTTATTATTAACTACGATGCGTTCTCCACCCCAGGGGCTATCACGGGTCGAGATGACGACGGCAATGTTATTCGTAGTAAAAGGCGGGGTGGTCGATATGACATGAAGAAGGCCATCTTAGCCTGGATGCCCCACACTATCATTCTAGATGAGAGCCACCGTATTAAAAGTCCTAGTGCTAGGAAGTCTAGGATAATTCATTCTCTTAGCTCAGTAGCTCCATATCGGTTAATTATGACTGGTACCGCCGTTACTAAGCAAAAGCGAGTATACGATCTCTACAGTCAATGGAAGTTCCTTAACCCTAAATCCCCCCTTATTCGAGCTCCAGGGGGAGGGGGAATGGCTACTGTGAGGGAGTTTAAAGAGCGATTCGGGGTGTGGACTACTCGGAATTCTTACCCTCAGTGGCTCAGAACCAGGAACCCCAAGACCCTGCATAGATTACTTCACCAGGAATCTTTTGCGGTTTCTCGGGAGGAGTGCTTTGATCTACCCGCTAACTACCCAGACCAAATTATCCATGTTCCTTTAGAGGAAAGTGGTCCTGTTTACGATCAAATGGCCCAGGAAATGGTAGCCATGATCCACTCGGGAGAGATTACTCAGGCTAGCATCAAGCTGGTCCAGAACCTTAGGTTCAGTCAGATTACCTCAGGGTTAGCTAAGGTAGAGCCTACTGAAGAACATCCTAACGGGACAACTAGGATTATCGGGGCGGAGAAACTAAGAGCCTTAGAAGATTTGCTCGTAGACTGGTTTGACCAAGACGAGAAAGTAGTCATTTGCGCTCGGTTCAAAGCAGACATCCTCCGCATTAGACGACTTTGTCGGAAACTTAAGGTTGAACCTCAGGTTTTGTACGGAGGCCAAACTCGAGAAGATAGAACGGCTCAGATCAAGGCCTTCCGTGACCAAAAAGGAGCGGGGGCATTCATCATGAACCCTCAAGCTGGCTCCATGGGTATTGATCTTCGAACTGCCTCAACAATGATCTGGTATTCCATGATCCAATCTTACGTAGATTACACTCAAAGCCGAGACCGAATTGCCTTGTCAGGTAAGGCTAACAGGTTTTACTTTCTACTGGGTGAAGGTACGTACGATGAGCTTCAGTACGCTACTCTAGGCGATGACAACGCTTTAGTCCAGATGATTATGGCTTCTCCAGAAAAGCTGTTGAGGGGGTTTAAGTAACCCCCGTTCAAGAACAGGGAAATTGACGCGAGAACTAATACCTGATATGATTGCTATAGCAACTACCCAAGGAGCGCCATGATTATCCTGGAAGGACCCGATGGGGCTGGTAAAACTGTCCTCTCGGTTAAACTTCAGAATGAGTTCGGCTTAGAACTTCAACCGAAAGTAGTCTCGGGAGAGGCAAAGTCTCTTGTTAGCTTAGACGATTGGGTTGATGAGGAACTTAATAAGGGAGTGGGTCCTAGGTTATATGACCGATTCCCGCTTACCTCCGCCCCCCATTATCTCCATTTACCCAACCCTACCTTTGATGGTAGGTTTAAAGACCCCGCCTGGCTCATGGGGGCTTGGATTCAGTTAAGACACATCAAACCTTTAGTAATCGTCTGTCTCCCCCCTCTCCGTAACGTAGTAGATAGTGTTTGGCATGATGACACAAACGCGGTAGTTAGACAAAGTATTGAGCCTATCTACTGGTCTTACTTTAACTGGGCGAATGGGTTTAGACCCTTAGTTGACATTATTACCTACGACTATACTCGAGTAGGAGTGCCAGCTGAACACCAATGGGGAAACATTGAGAGACACGTTAGATGGATTAAAGCTCGATGCCGGGAGGCTGACAATGACTAGCTCAGAAAATCCCTTAGCCGTAATGCTTCAGATGCAAGAGAATTTACAACTTCAAATGCCTGGAGGCAAAAGTCCTAGAGCCTTAATAGGAGAGGAGCGGGCTCAATTTCTGGTGTGGAATTTTTTTGCCTTAGAAGATGAACTCCACGAAGCCATCCAAGAAACAGGCTGGAAACCTTGGGCTACTAGCAGACATCTTACTGGCCCGGCCATGCTTAAGGAGATGGTAGATGCTTGGCATTTCTTTATGAACATCCTCCTGGTTATCGGGGAAGAATTGGGTCTTAACAACTACGAGTTAGCCATGGAATTTATGGGGGCTTATGTAGTTAAGAATGCTGTTAATGCTCAAAGACAGGCTGAGGGGTATGATGGAGTTAGTAATAAATGCAAGGTTTGCTATCGAGCTCTAGATGAAGTTATCTCCAGGGACGGGGTTTGCTTTATGTGTGACTCCCAAGAGCAAAGCCTAAAAGAGTTGCATCGACAGCGTCAAAATAAACAAGACGGTACCAAGCCAGAAGGGTTAATTGGTTGAAAGCCTACAGAGCTGCTACAATGACCGATCTCCACGATCGGCTTTGTCACAAGTTGGTTCACGCTACCCCCGATGAGCTAGATGTTATTTCTTCGGTTGATGTTCAAGTCCACAACGTTATTGCCGAGGCAGAACGTATGGAGTGGGACTTTGACCTAAAGAACCTCTGGCTAACTAAAAACCGATGGACCATGATGGTTCGACAGTATGTTCCTCGCCAAGATTTCATTGAGTGGCTCGAGAAATGTACCAAGTATATTGGTATCAAGGGTCGAGGCATTGCCCTAATGAGAACCAACGTTGTTAAACCTCGGGGTGGAGCTGCGTTTGGTAACAAAGAATCCCGGCGATGGGGTTCTTGTATGCTAGCCATTAGTTACAAAGCTATCCCTCGACCTCAGATCACTTTGTACTCTCGTACTAGTTATCTTGGGTACCTCTCGGGTTTAGATATCAGCGTCGCCTGGATGTGTGGGAGATATCTTGCCGGCGAGCTGGGGGTAGATGTTGAAGACTTTAGCTTCGTTTGGATGAATGAGGCTATGCAGTACCATAACTTCAAATCCATGGCTTACCTCCTGAATCACCCGGACCCCGAACTTCGTCGACAGTACCGGCGCTGGATTCGCTTTAGTGAGAAAAAGCTGAAGGAGACGGGAGATTGGGATTATGTCCAAGATCGACCCGCCATCATGCTCAGTCGGAACTGGATGCAGCGTTTGATTCTCATGGACCAACAGGGCAAGACCCTCGGAGACATGACTTACAATACCTACCGACGAATCCGAAGGAGGTACCACACCGAAGTTCTTGGGTATGAGAGGGCCAAGGAGTTCGAGGGCTGGTCTTACTACACCAAAGGGCCCCAGGTGGGTGAGAAGAAGGAGTTCTTCAAGGCTTACCAGCCCCTTGAGTCGGTAACCATCGACCAGCTTGATTTCTCTGGTATTCATCTCCCTTATGACCCAGGCAATTACTCCGCCCCGGTAGTTGTAGAACGGCCCCGCAAACGAAAGGTTGATGATGAAGTTTGATAGTATGGAAAGAGTGTTTCCCTTCTTGGTATGGACCTTCGAGGCAAATAAATCTTGGATATCCAAAGTCCCCAATGAGCGATGGCAATCCCGAGACACTGAGGCTTTGCCCGGTATGGCTCATACATACGAGATGACCCACGTTCAGCTAGTAGCGCCAATTAACCCCACCTCAGCTGGCTTAGCTCGAGAAATTGGAGAAGTTAACTTACCTTGGGCTGAGGATCATTTCCAGGAACGAATTGGGGGTAAACCCCTTAACCCGCCTCCCAGTGAAGAATACTGGCCATACCGGGTTAAACAAAATAGTGAGTCTAAAGAGGTAGGAGGCCTCCAGTTTAGCCATACTTACCCTGAGCGATTTTGGCCAAAAGAGGCAGATTTGCCTAGGGTTATGAAGGGCATCCGATATCGGTATGGGGACCTGGGGGACCTGATTCATCAGCTTAGACAGGACCCAATGACCCGTCAAGCTTTCCTTCCCGTCTGGTTTCCCGAAGACACGGGTAACGGCTTAGAAGTCAGAGTTCCTTGTACTATTGGTTATCAGTTTTTGTTTCGGCCGGCTCTTAACGGAGTTTTGGTTGGAGACATTGTCTATACTATCAGATCATGTGACTTACTTCGTCACTTCTGTGATGACGTATATATGGCCGGTCGTTTGCTCCATCACATTATTGATGAGATGAGTAATGGTGGGCTTCGAGTTGCTCTGGGTAAGTTAGTAATGAACATCACCTCGCTCCATATCTTTGAGGGAGATTTACCAATGGTAACTCAGCTTAATAAAACCCTGAACGGAGATGATGAGGATGAGTTCCCTAGCTCGGGTGTCTAGACATAGTGTTATTGCCCAGGTGGTAGAGGCATTCAGCCATCGAGGTACCTGCTATAGAGCCTCGGTAGGGGCGGTATTAGCTTTAGATGGGCGAGTCCTAGTTACTGGGTATAACGGGCCCCCCTCGGGTCTGCCTCATTGCAGCGTCGATTGTAAGGCCCTGGCAGCAACCTCAGGTTGCACGAGAGCGGTCCATGCTGAGGCCAACGCTATTGCCTTTGCTGCGAAGCACGGGATTAAAACAGAAGGCACTCATCTTTACTGTAGTTTTTCTCCTTGCCTTAAGTGTGCTGAGCTGTTGATTAATGCGGGAGTTACTCAGGTAACTTACACTCTCCCCTATAGAATACAAGAAGGGGAGGTATTGCTTAAAGAAGCTGGGATTGATATAATGGGGTTAAATGATCGACTACTTCAGGAAGAAGGGTTATTGCCTTGATGATCCAAGGTGATCCGGCCTGCACTCGATGCCGACTTCACGAAGGTGCATCTGAGGTTTGTGAAGTTGGTGTGGGCCCCGAGGAGGCTGACATCATGGTAGTTTCTTTCCGACCTAACTCTAGTACATATCAGACCATGATTGAAGCAGAGTTAGTAAATGCCGAAGTAGACTTAAAACGATGCTTCTTTACCTCAGTTATTAAGTGTCGTAACTGGGATTTAGCTCCTCGCAAAGGTGATCTTAAGGCTTGTGGTGAATGGCTTGATGAGGAACTAGCCCTAGTTAAACCTAAGTGGATTCTTGGGTTTGGTAATGAACCACTTCAAGCTCTGGCGGGTCACTCAGGCATTACTAAGCACCGAGGCCGAGTAGTTGACAAAGGCAACTATAAGATTGTTTGTACTGTTAGCCCAGCAGCCGTAAAAAGAAACCCTGGTCAGTATGCAGGGTGGCAAGCAGATCTTCAGTTTTTTGGAGCTCAAGTATCGGGAATTACTGACACCATTCAAGCTCCCCCGTTTAGACTGGCTAACAATAAGCCTAGACTAAAAGTACTTAACCAGGCCTTAAAGACAGCTGACTTAGTAAGTTTCGATATTGAGACTACTGGCTTAGATGAGTGGGGTAAAGATAGTGCTATTGTAAGCTTAGCTTTTACATTAGTACATGGCGAAGAAGTGAGTATCTGGGTTCTTCCCCTATATCACCCTCAGTCTCCTTTTCGAACCGCCTGGCGACAGGTGCTTAAGTACTTAGCGCCAGCATTCGAGCAAATCCCCAAGAAAGTGGCTCACAATGGTAAGTTTGATTCCCGTTGGCTTAGGCAGTTTGGGGTTAATGCCTCTGTCACTTTTGACACTATCTATGCTGCTTCGCTCCTAGATGAGAACAGGACCAAGGGCCTCAAGCCTCTCGCCCGAATCCTACTCGGTGTGGCCCCTTGGGATATTTCCACGGCTAATTTACTTCAGACCCCCCTCAAGCAAGTTCTTCGGTACAATGGTTTAGATACCTTCTATTGCTACCATCTTTACTTAGTACTTAAAGAAGAACTACTTGAACAACCTCGCTTAGTTCGTATTTTTACTAAGTTGATGATGCCGGCTGCTAACGATCTCATTGACATTGAACGACGAGGAATTTGGTGTGACCCGGAAAAACTAGCTACAGCAATTAACGTTAGTTATCGGATGAGGGATGAATTAGATGCTAAGTTAATGGAAATGGTTCCTGACCCTGAAAGCCCTGGAAGCTCCATGTGGGCTGAATCTAACGCAGAGTGGCCTACTAACTCTAAGGGTAAGCAAGTAGAGGTTAATTTTAACCCCAGTAAGTTTGCTAAGTGGTGGTTATTTGAACACTTAGGGTTACCCATCTTGGCCAGGGGTAAAGATAAGGAAGACGGTAGTCCGGGTGATCCCTCTATGGCTGAAGATGTGATGATTGAGCTTAGAGCTACTAATCATCCGGTCATCGGATTGTTGATGGAAAGAGCCAAGTGGCAAAAGTATTGTTCTACCTATGTTACTCGGTATCGGGAGGTTTCCAGTGAAGATCACCGAGTCCACACTACATTCAAACTTCATGGCACTGTTACGGGCCGTCTCTCCTCGGGCAAGGAGGATGAAGAGAAAATCTCAGCTCGTCGAGACCGAGGTTCTGGGGTTAATATTCAGCAAGTACCACGGGATCCTTTCATTCGAGGGTTGTTTGGAGCTCCACCTTCTTATTCGTTCGTCGAAGCCGATTTCGCCCAAGTCGAGTTCCGCTTGGCCGCTTTCATTAGCCGAGATTCAACAGCTATCGGATTTCTACAACAGGGAATTGATGTCCATAGGGAAATGGCAGCCCGGATGGTGGGCAAGGCAGGTTCACAAGTTACATCGGATGAAAGAAAAGCAGCTAAGCCGGTAAACTTTGGGTTCCTTTATGGCATGGGGTGGAAAAAGTTTATTCATACGGCCAAGACCAAGTACTTGATTGACTTTTCTGAGGAGGAAGCCAAGGCGGCTCGTCGAACTTTCTTTGAAATGTACCCTGGTTTTCTGAAGTGGCATGCTAGGCAACGACGGCTAGTCCATAACTATGGTCGGGTTGAGTCTCCGCTAGGTCGAGTGAGACATCTTCCTGACATCTATAGCGAGGATGACCAGGTTCAAAATGAAGCTGAGCGACAGGCAATTAACTCCCCCGTTCAGTCGTTGGGTAGTGACATGAACCTACTCAGTATGATCCTCATTAACAAAGAGTTTAGGAGACTTGGCTTAAGAGCTTATGTACTGGGCTTGGTTCACGACGCCATCAATTTTGAGATCCATAATAGTGATCTTCATGCAGCCTTACCGATCATTAAAACGACCATGGAAACTTTACCCCTGAGGAGAATGTTTGGCTTAGTCATGGATGTCCCCATCATCAGTGATCTTAAAGTAGGTAGTCACTGGGGTGGAGCCAAAGAAATACCCCGTGAGCATATTTACAACTTTGAACAACGAGATATCAGGAGCTTATACCTTGACCGCAATTAAATTAGCTACGCCCAGTGTAGAGTTAGTTGAACGGAACGCAAGCGACTTTAGAGTTATTCAGGCTATGTTAGTCTCCACACGAGGGGGAGAGGAGTTAACTGAGGAGGATCGACGAGATAGTTCTATTGAGGGTCGGATTAACTTCCTCATGCAGAATCGCCATGGTACTCCTTTTGAACACACCTTCTTTAAGTTCCGGGTTTATGCTCCCATCGCCGTTTATCGGGAACACCATCGCCACCGAATTGGCTGGAGCTATAACGAAGAGTCGGGTCGCTATAGGCAGCTTGAGCCTGAGTTTTATATGCCCCCCCGTAACCGACCTCTGGTTCAAACGGGCAAGCCAGGAGCCTATGAAATGGGGCCGGGGAACTTAGCTCAACATGAGATGATGGAGACAATCTTAAAGAACTCGTTTGAGAGGGCTTACGAAGATTATCTTGTTTTAATGGGCATGGGTATTGCGAAAGAAGTTGCTCGGGGAGTCTTACCGGTTTATATCATGAGCTCTATGTATGCAACCTGCAATGCTCGGTCGCTTATGGCTTTCCTTTCACTTCGAACTGATGAGCCTAGTTCTTATTTCCCCTCTAAGCCCATGTGGGAGATTGATCAGTTTGTAGCCCGTCAGTATGAGCAAGCCTTTAAGGACTCCATGCCCATCACGTACAAGATGTTTAACCGCCATGGGCGAGTTGCTCCGTAGCTAAAGAATGGAGAAATTGACGAGATTACAACCCGTCGATATGATATAGCTATGGCAGATGAAAGAGGCGATCTAGTGACTGAAGACGAGTTACCGTTTTACAGTCAAGTTTATCATGATCCGGATACTGGACAGCCTATTTCAACCCACTCCATGTTAAAGACCATGAGAACTTGCCCTCGTCAAGCTTACTATAAGTACGTTCTTAGGTTGAAGCCTCAGTTGCTAGGGCGACCTCTTCGGTTTGGTACTTGGATGCACGAGCTTCTTGAGGTTCACTACAAAGGTGAAGACTGGAGGGAAAGACACCAACATCTTTCCCATCAGTTCAGTAACCTCTTCGACGAGGAAAAAGAGCGGGTAGGGAATTTACCTAGCGACTGCGAAAGAACAATGAAGTCTTACCTCTGGCATTACCAAGAGGATCCCTGGACTGTCCATGATGTAGAATTCACCCTAGACGTAGAGTTACCCGATGGTTCTATTTATCGGTGTAAGATTGACATGCTGGTTGAGAACCAGTATGGTCTATGGATTGTTGACCACAAGAACCATAAAACCCTCCCGGACCATGGTTTTAGGATCCTGGATAGTCAATCAGCTTTGTATATCTGGGCTGCTCTCAAGAATGGTATTCCAGTGAATGGCCATATCTGGAACTATCTTAGGTCTAAGCCCCCGGCTATTCCTCAGATGCTAAAGGATGGAAGTAGGCTAAGCAAACGGGTAGTAGATACTGACTATCCCTCCATGGTTAAGGCCATTAAAAACAATGGTCTTGATCCCCGACCATACCACCAACAGCTCAAAAGATACAAGGGCCAGCAATATAAACCAGGTGAACTTCAGACTTCTCCTTTCTTCCGAAGGGACGTACTTGAGAAGTCTCCCCGGATGTTAAAGCAAGTGGCTAGTGAAGCTTTCCAGACTCACCTAAGGATGCATCACTATCACTGGGATCGGGTTAACCTGATCGAAAGAAACCCCAGTAACTCATGCAAGTTCATGTGCTCTTACCTGGATGTTTGTACCGCTGAGCTATTCACTGGAAGTGCTGATCTGGTTATTAGGTCTAAGTACAAACATGGAGACCCCTTAGATTACTATCAAGATGAGAAGGAGAGGTCCAATGATTAGATCATGGCTCCGGGGGTGGCTTAAGGCCCCCAAGCCAGAAGACTTCAAGGTTTTGGATGAACTCCCCGAGGAGCTTCTACCGCCCCGACCTCAATATAAGCCAAACAAAACTCCTCGACAAACTCGGGCAAAGGTAGGCTGACAGTGCCAGAAAAAGACTACCTTAAAGTAGCTAAAGCTAAGATCCATAGACCCGCTGAGCTTGATACCTACCGATGTCTCTTAATCTACGGTCGGAATAAAAAGGGCAAGACTCGGTTCTGCTTGACTGCGGGAGTAGAAGAAACCCTTATCATTGATCCTGAGTCCGGGACCGATACGATGGTCAGCTCTAACCCCTTTGTGTGGCCCATTGAGTCTTGGGCTGATCTACAAGATGCCTACGGGGCTCTTCGAACTGGTAAGTTGTCCCCCAATACTCTCAAGCAGGGGGAATCATCCACACCCTTTAGCTGGGTAGCCCCCGATGGGTTAAGTATGTGATGAAGGTTCAAGAAGAACGAGACCTTGATCGACAGCCTGGCTTTGTTCAACAGCGAGACTATGGTAAGTCAGGTGAGTTGATGAAGCAGATGCTAGCTAATTTCCATAGCTTAAAGATGCACAAGGTGTTCACCGCCCAGGAGAGGATGAGGGAGAACCAAGTCTTTGGAGATACTCAGGAAGGTGATGAGGAAGCTTCATCTTACTTAATGGTTCCTGATTTACCGGCGGGAGTAAAGTCTTCAGTCAATGCCATCGTGGAGGTCATTGGAAGAATCTATACCACTAACATCATCCCAACTAAGGGGGCTAATGCCGGTAAGGAGGTTCCCCAACGAAGACTCTGGATCGGGGTGCATGATCGGTACGACACCGGTTATCGAAGCGACTTTAGCTTACCTCCGATGATTAAGAACCCAACCATTCCCAAGTTAGTTAACGCCATGATCGAAGGAGCATAATTAATGCCTCAGGAAACCAAGCCCGCAACCTCCACTGCTCTTGACTTTACCAACGTCAAGGATGGCGGGGGCGGGTTCAACAAGAAGCGCCAGCCTGCTGGTGATTACCCAGGCAAGGTCACGAAGGTTGTAGAGACTAATGCCAAGAAGGATAACAAACCTCAGTGGGTTTTCACCATCCAGGTAGGGGCTGGTACTTACCCTTACTACTGCAAGTTAGTCCCCGAGCAGCTTTGGAAACTTCGAAATCTGCTGATGGCGGCGGGTTTGAACGTTCCTAAGAAGCGAATCAAGGTTGACCCCAACGTGGTTGTTGGTCGGAGCATCGCCGTTACTCTCGATGACGATGAGTACGATGACGGTGAGAAGGTTCGAGAGCAGTCTCAGGTTTCGGCTACCTTCCCCCTTAACGAGCTCGACCTCGACGCTAATACTGACGCGGAAGACGAGGCTGACGAGGATGAGGATGAAGGGGAGGAAGCTCCCGCCCCTCGTCGGAAGAAGGCTGCTCCCGTCGAGGAAGAAGATGATGACGAGGAGGAAGAAGCTGAAGAGGACGACGAAGAGGAAGAAGAGGAACCCCCTCCAGCTAAGAAGAAGCGGAAGAAGGCCAAGCCCGCCCCTGTAGAGGAGGATGAAGAGGAGGATGCTGAGCTCGAGGAGCTCGACATCGATCTCTAATAGTTTCGTGGTCCGGTCTGGGTATTGCTCGCCTCTTTCCCCAGGCCGGGCCACTGTCGTAGATAGGTGACAATGATGGCTCAGGCAGAATCAAAGCTTAGTAGAAAAATTCAGGTTGTTTTAAGGGGGAAAGGCGCTTTCGTTTTCAAGGTGTGGGGATCGGAGCACATGATGGTGGGGTTACCTGACCTGATTGGGTGTTACCGAGGACGGTTCTTTGGCTTTGAAGTTAAGATGCCCAGTAAACGATCCAATACCTCTGCTAGACAGGATTATGTACTCGGGCTTATTCGCAAAGCTGGAGGTATTGCAGAAGTAGTATGTAGTCCTTCGGAAGCTTATGCGATTCTAGATAAAGTGACTGAGGGAAATCTGCCTGAATAGGGCACAAGATTGATAGGGATGATTTTGGTTAGCTCTCACGTTAGACTAATCGACTATTCGCTCGCATCGACGATCGACGGGCTTTGACGGTCTCGTGCGGTTTACAGGGTATAATCTCGATGATATAATGAGAATGATGAATAGGGGGGCAGGAATCACGATGATTAACGAAGGAGTACAATTGGAAGATCTGATGACAGTCCAGGAGTTAATGGCGGAACTGGTCACTATGCCTCCTGATGCTCACGTAATGATTCCAGTAGTTAAATACCCAGGTGAGTTTAAGCTCGAGGAAACTGAAGACGGTGAGCTTCGGTGGGACCTTCACTCTGATGTTGAGGTAGTGCCAGTAGAATCAGGGGACATCATCTTCAAAGATGGACAATGCTGGATCACTGTTGAGCTTACAGAATACAATGCCGAGCGAGCTCAGTTGAATGGGGCAAGGACGGATGGCGAGTGATTACCCAGGTTACTCTCAAAGAGCTCTTGGTTGATCCCTATTACCGAAAATGGTTAACTAAAACCCCCACACTGACTGTTCACGGGGTAACTGATCCCTGGCGACTCTTCATACAAAAGAAACGAGATGGGCCTTGGGCTCGACGGGACTACCCCACCTACACTAAGGCTTATACGCAGCTTGGCTTAAGGCTCCCGGAATGCTACGACGCTGCGCTGCATAGTAAAAGACAGCATTTTGCCCCACCAATGGTCAAGTTTAAGGGAAAAAAACTCTACATCCCTTTGCCCCCCGGTCACATTTGGTGTGAGCTTTGTCGTCGAGCAACTGTTCTAGGAAATTACACCAGACACCCCAATATCCACATTCCAAGTAACCCTGAATGGCGACGGTGTACTATTTGTGGAATGAGAGCAGTTGCTATGAAAGAATACCCTTCTCGGCTGACTTGGCCTTTAACTAAACCTAAGAAGAACAATGACTCCTCATGAACTGAAAGTAGTCTCAGACTTTTTAACTCCGGGAGGCAAAAAGCAACCTAGGTGGTACTCGATTGTTGCTAATGACCAAACTGCTTACTACCGTCAAGCTTTAGCCCAGATGCCTTCCCCCCCCAAAGACTAAGGCGCAACTCTAAAGCGTAAGTCTAAGGCGCACTTTTTCTCGCCACCGTACAATCTTCCAGAGATTCCGGAGATAAACATGAGTGATTCTGCTGACAAACCCACTATCTACGACAAGGTCGGAGGTATTCTAGGCTGGGTTCTTGTGGTTTTAATTAGCACCTTAGTTTTGTTAGTTTTCCTTGGCCTCATTCTCAGGGTGTCTCAGTGGGTAAACCCGGTAACAAATTAAACAAATGTGTTGACATCGTGATTGCGCTCAATTATGATGACAGGGTCAAATGATGATGACACCCACACCGAAAGGGAATGAACATGAGTACCGACGAATGGCTTAACGTCTGCGACGACCTCGATGATGGGGTTTATGACGATGGCCTGGACAAGATCATTGCAGCTGCGACTAGTCGCCAAGAGGTAGTTGCTCGACGCAACGCTCGGCGACTTCTTCGTGAGCTCAAGGTGAAGGACCGGGTGATGCTGGGCAACGGGATCACTCCTCGATTCTTCGAAGGTATGGTTGGCACGGTCAAGGAACTGCGGGGCGAAATCGCCGTGGTCATTCTTGACGAGGTGCCCTCCGGCCGGGGGCGAACGCCTGAGGATGGTCGGTCCAACAAGGTGCAGGTTGAACTCCTCAACATCATCAAGCTGGATGAGGATGACCCTCGAGCTGAGAAGCCCAAGAAAGAAAAGAAAGTCAACCCGGAAGAGATCGGAGATGATGCCGAGTACGAAGACGAGGATGAGTACGAAGAAGACTGACCCCCACACGAAAGAGACGAACATAGATGTCAGAACTCCTTTCCGCCAAGGCCGCTGCGATCGAGCTGGGAACTGATGCTCGTACACTTCGGAAGTTTCTCCGCCAACGCAATGGCTTAGTAGGCCAAGGCCAACGGTGGGAGATCGATCCTGAGGAGCTTGACCAACTTCGAGCCGACTTCTCTGAGTGGAGCACTAAACTTGGCTCCAAGAAAAAGGGTAAGTCCAAAGCCACTGAAGCTGAAGAATTGCCTGAAATGGAAGAACTGGAGGATGAGTACTGGGAGAATCTCGATGACCTGGAAGAACCCGAAGAAGCTGAACTAGAGGAGCTAGACTTCGATGACTAAGGTTCGTAAAGTTCTACTCATGGCCCTTTGTGTGGCCTTAGTGATGATTAGCTGTACAGTAGTTAGTGTAGCCGCTGTTGAGGCCCAGTATAACCCTGACCCGGGTCCTGCCTCCGAGGTTACTCTCATCCCTCCCCAGTCGATGTTTAAAGGCCAAGACACGGGAGCTAAAGAATTACCCCGTACAGGCTTCAAGCCCCAGCCCTTGGTTTATCTGGGGTTCATTCTCGTGATCGGTGGCCTAATCATGCTTCGTCATAACAAGAAAGCTGCTAGGTCAAAAATCGGTTGACAAAGAATAAACTCCTCGATATGATGAGTGCATGATGATGCAGCGAATCCCCCGACGATACCGTAAGAAGGGTGACCATAGACGGATATCCATTCGTCAGAAAGGTCATCCAACATGCAGTACATCTGGAGCAAGAAGGGGAGGATGGTCGCCGATCGCTTCGGCAACTTGGTCTCGACCCAGTACGGGGGGAGCAAGTGCCGGTGCTTGATGTGCGGTCGCAAGGATGCGGGGTCCAACCGCAACCGAAACTCCTACTTGATGGTGAACATCGTCAAGGACGAGGACGGCTGGCTCTGCGGCGCTGCTTCCAAGAAGCACAGCCACAAGATCCGACGGGTGAGGGAGAAGCGCATCTGGCAGGCCGAGTTGCTCGATGAGCTCGTCGACTGAGCGACGTTAAATAGCCATTTAAGCTCAGTGCGTCCCGGCAATGGCGCCGGGGGTATGGGTGAAGAAAACACCTAAGCCGACGATACTCTCCGAAGTAACGGGGCCAACAAAAAATAACACCTCGTTCTTTTACCCGGGGGACGAGCTGACCGGGGCACTCGACCTGGAAAGCAAGCTCTGGACTCGAGACCCAGAGGCGAGGGATGTGAGGGGTACCTGGTTGATGGGATCTGAACCCTGACGCCAGGTACCTCTCACTAATAGGGGGGCATAGCTCAGTTGGTAGAGCATCGGACTTTTAATCCGCTGGTCATGGGTTCGAACCCCATTGCCCCCACTCTTATCCATCCCCAAGAAACAAAGGGGCCTTGATATGGCAGATATTACTAACCCGGCCTAAGCACGCCGAGGAAAACTGCCTACTACGTCTTGGGATAACGGGGGTTTGAGTCCCCCCAGACGTTAACCCCTCTTTACCAGCCGAGGATATAAGGCTGGCGGGGTACCGATACCTCGATAGGTTGTGGTGACCAAATCGGTGCGCCCGGCTGGCATACCCGGGTGACCAACGTATGCCCTACTTGCCTCGATGGCGAAATCGGCAAACGCAGGGGACTTAAAATCCCCCGGTCGCAAGGCTTTGAGGGTTCGATCCCCTCTCGGGGCACAACTAAAGATTGATGTCGGTTCATCATCGCCCTAAGAAGGAATGGCTGACGTAGGTCAGGGGTTTCACTCCCGGCATCAGGGTAAAAGAGTCAGGGGTTCTGGGATGCCCCTGGCTCTTTCCCTGTGTGTGAGAACAAAATTAGTTGACTAGGGATATGACTGCATGATAATATGATGGTATGATGAATTATCGAGGCAAACCCTCTATTGATCTGACCAAGAATGAAACCACCAAGGCAGTAGGGTTACAAAGGTATTGCTTGCACTGCGATAGCCATTACCTCGTGCTTCTTGACCAGGTGGATTACTCCGACTGGAGGACGAAGCATGAGAAGCGCCACGTGCAGAACGCCTTCCCCTATCTTTCCGCCGAGCAACGAGAAATGATGATCTCTGGTACTCATCCTGAATGCTGGAAAGAGATGATGGCTCCTTTCTGGGAAGATGAGATGATTACTCAGCCCGAAGGGGGTAATGAAGGTGACTGACGACATCGACTGGGAAATCATGGCCAGTGCCCCCGATCTCGAGCTTGGCGACCTACTTTCTCAGGTCATCGACTCAGATGCAGCTGGTTGCAACTTTGACTTCCTCCCCACCGTGATGGGCCGAGCTCTGACAATCTACCGACGCTTGCCCCCAGGTCTAGCTCCGCCCTCTGATTTGACCGAGGTAGACTACTTCGCCGGGTGCCTTTACATCGCCCTAGTTGAGAACGGAAGGAATCCTCTGGATGACACTGACTAAAGATGAGTACGAACGCTCAGAAGAAGACCGCCTTGCCGAAGAAAATCAACCCCCTTGGGCTAAGGCTGCCCAAAAACGAAAGGAGTGGGACGAGTATGACCTCCGTTATCCAGTTCGAGAACCCTCCCCCGAGTAATCAACGGGGTAGATCTAGGAAAGACATCAATGAGTGGTTGGAAGAATTAAAGACCCATGAACCCCTTCAGTGGGCTAAGTACCCCTTTCCTCCCGATGCCCACACCGCCTCTGCTTTGAGGGAAGGCCGGTATAAGGCTGCTAAACCGGGGGAGTTCAATGCCACCCAGAAAACAATCGACGGTACCCTCCATGTGTGGGTAATGTACTTAGGAGACCCTGATGCCAAGAAGTGACTACGACCACTGGAACGAAGACGCCGACCACATGTGGTACCAAGAAGAGGGACGACACCAGGACTCAGGTCAACCTCCTTACTGCGACTACTGCGGCTATAACCACCCGGGGGATTGTTATGACGACGACCACTGAGGTAAATACTCAACGGGACATGGCCCAAGCATTAACCGTCTTGGTTGAGGTATTTACTGGGCGAACCTTCGGGCACTCAGGCTGGTGCTCGGTCGCCAACTGTGTTTCCACCGATCTTCGGTCCCATACCCGAGGTAACTTCCGGGAGATAAAGTCATGACCACTGAACCTGAGTGCGATTGCGCCCGAATAAACGAACTGAAAGAAGACCCCCCTTGCTGCAGTCACTCAGTTGATGGGTACACCTGCACTCAACTTCCCGGCCATGAGGGTGACCACATTGCTTGCGGAACTGAAAACCACCTCATCGCCCGAGAGCCTAACCTAGGCCCCAAGATCGACGAAAGCCGATTCTACCCACAAGGAGCGGGGGAATGGTAGATATTACCGACATCCTGAACAAGCACCAAGCTATGGTTGTTATCCAATTCCTAGAGGGGCCTCGATTAACATGTTCATGCGGGGTTCAACTTCGAGCTACGGGAGGAGTCAGATTACACAACGTCTTTGTTACCCATGTCGCTAATAAGATTGAGGAAGCCCTGAAATGAGTGATGTTTTCTTCGACGAATGTCGGACATTCGGTCATGCCTGGTACCGTATCAAGCCTACCGCCAAGCCCCAGTTTGGTTATTACCTCTGGCTGCAGTGCGATCGCTGCGGTACGGTCCGCAAAGATACCATCGACCTCCGAGGCTCGGTAGGTATCAGAAGCTATGACTACACCGAGGGCTACCAGCAGAAGGGTAAGACCCCCCGAGAAGACTACCGCCTGAGGGTAGTAAAGCGACGGAAGTCATCGAGGGCGGGAACAAATTTGGTTGACTCGGTCAATCCCGCATGATATGATGGATGCATGATGAATACCGATGACCGCATCAAGGTCAATCCAGGATTGCAGGAAATCTTGGATGAAGATACGGCCTTGCACAACTTCCTCCTGCAGCTCGCTGAAGAAAGCCCGCCCTCTCACCGAGACCAAGAGGTTTTCTACGCCCAACAGCAGAACCGAATCCTCGCCGCCGGCCTTTCGGCCCTTCACTCCCGACTGGGACAGATGTGGCGCTGGGATAAGGCAGTGGACCCGGGATGACCATGACTACTGAATACGAGATGGTTGGACTCAGGAAGTACAAGAAAATCCAGGATCGCCCTCTCGGCGATTGCCAGGCTAGTTACATCACCGGAGTTTCTTGCTCAAACCTGGGTGAGTTCGATACTCCCACCAAGTCCGGCCCTTGGGCTTATCTTTGCCGAACCCATGTTCAAGTCCTCGCCCCCGATAACTGTCACTCCGGGTATTACCTGGGCGGGGAGCCCGCGTGACAGTCTGCGAATACCCCCTCAACAAGTCAAACTGGTGTGGCCGAAAGGCTGAGCAACACGGGCTTTGCTTAGACGGTCAATATAGAGCAGTATGTACCTCCCATCAACACTTCCTTAACCTAGGAGACAAAAATGCCAAGTAACCCACTCGAGCTCCTTGAGAATGAGATCGACAGGTTTTACCAGACTTACCTCAGTAACCGAAGAATAACTTTTACTTCCTTCGGGGCTGACCCTACCAAGGTAGAAGAAGGTTACAACAAGGAAAAACTTAGAGAAATCATCCGGTGGCTTATTGCAGAAGAAGAACTAGGAGGCCAGTACACCCCCCAAGTGGACTTGATGATTAACTTCGTTTATGCCTGGGAGACTCGAGATGACTGACAAGTTTACCTTCGATCAAGCTCCCTTTGAAGGCATAGCTAACCCCTGGCCCCTCGACTCCACTTATGTCCGAGAGGTTTACCCTGCCTTCATCGGAGCTACCTCCTCTCTCATTGTCCATCGTATCACCATGCTTTGGAAAATGGGTAACCGTAAACCAGTGACAGTAAATGCCCATGAGTTTACTCAGTGGATTGGTTTACCTCACGCGGAAAAGACTCGGCAACGGTTTGGGCGGCTTCATTACTTCAGATTAGCTCAGTGGGACGCCGCTCAACAGCGGTTAGTCTTCCCCGTCTGCTGGCCTAACCTATCAGAGGAAACACTGCGTAGGGCTGGCCCCCTCACCGCCAATCTCCATGATGCGCTCCTTGCCTGAGAACTTGATCGCCAGCGAATCGCACGCGATGAATGATCGAGGGTTTAACATGAGGGCATTCTTGTTCAATCCCAGGGCAAATGAGTCATCATGCGATGCATCGACGCTCATTCGATTGACGAGAATCGCCCAGGGATTTAAAGCTATCGTCAACCTCTTCAACAGAAAGTAATTACCGTGCCTGACTACGATATCCCCGCCATGCGTGCCATCTTTGGCCTGGAAGATGGGCAGACCAAAGTCAATGCTCGTAAAGAACATCGAAATCTCCAGTGGCGACTGAAGATGGACCCCGATTCCATGAGCTTTATCATTGGCCAAGGGGATCTTGATATTCCCTCGCTTTCTAACATTAGTCGAAAGCTTCTAACAGGCCAGCAGTTCATTGCTTACAGCGAACACCACGGTACGAAAGACCAGTTCACTCATCTGCCCATTATCCTAGTTAGATCTGCTGCCCTTAGGCCGGCCAAGTTGGTTTATTTCCCACACCAAGAGGCCCTCGATAATGGGCGGCTTGAGCGAAGGAGGGGAAAGAATGGGCGGAATTGAGCCACTTGACGAGTGAGAAACTCAATGATAAGATACTCACTCACTCAACAAAAGGATGCCAAGATTGATTCGCCATGGTAACAACTGAGCGACAGCTTCAACTCATATCCAAAGCATGGGGCAGGCAAGAAGGGTACTGCTTCTTCCCCAAGATCCGAGGTGATGCCAATGATAAACGAGAACGTATCCTATCCTACTCTGAGGGTAGGGCTTATCTTTGGCCCCATGAGAAGGATGACATCCTTCAGTTTCTGGAAGCCAATAAACATCACGACGTATACTGGTGCCCCTCCTTGTTCGAGGGCCCTCGCCGGGTCATGGACTTGGCCATGGATGAGCATTGTCTCTGGGCCGATTTAGATGAAATTGACCCTAAAAACATCCATGACTACCCCCCCACTATCGCCTGGGAAACTAGCCCCGGTCGATTCCAGGCTCTTTGGCTTATCTCCGGTGGTGATATACAGGGAGCCTCTTGGGCAGGGCGAGAGAATCAATGCCTAACCTATCACCTAGGAGCTGACCAAAGTGGATGGGACACAACCCAACTCCTCCGAATCCCCGGATGGGATAACCATAAGCCCGAGTACCGAGACCGGCAAGGTAATCCCGCTCCCGGTAAGATCATTACAGCAGCCGGTAGACGATACCTCGTCGATGAGTTTAATGATCTCCCGGATGTCCCATCCGTCACAACGGTCTCTGAAGTCCTCGAGTCTGAGATTGATCGAGTCGACCGACAGGCAGTCTGGGGACGAGTTCGACTCCAGGTCTCCCAGCGAGTACGAGAGTTTGTGGCTGCCACCTCCGCCTCAGGCGACCGGTCAGACGTCCTCTGGGAAATCGAGCGAGAGCTAGCTGATGCAGGCTGTACGGTCCCTGAGATCATCGCCATCGTCAAGGCCACGGTCTGGAATAAGTTCGAGGGCCGATCGGACGAGATCCGAAGGTTAACCACTGAAGCGGCTAAGGCTGTTGCCATGCAGCCCGATACTCCAGTCCCCGGTCTTGAGGAGGTAATGATCGAACGCCCCTCCCCGATCAACCTCTTCCTCCTAGTTAAGGACCTACCTGCACCCCAATGGTTAGTACGCGATGTCCTAACCCAAGGGGCCGTAGGGTTCATCGCCGGTCAGCCTAAGAGCTATAAAAGCTGGGCAGCCCTCGATTTAGCCCTTAGTGTGGCCTCGGGGCAACCTTTCCTTGGTCACTTCGCCGTCGAAGATCCCGGCCCCGTCCTTTACATCCAGGAAGAGGACTCTGGCCCCATGGTAAAGCGACGTCTCAATAAGGTGTGGCCAAGTAAGATCGGGGACACCCTCCACACTGACGAGGATGGGTCGATCATCTGGGTACCTCCCGCTGAGAACACTGGCCTGCCGCCCATCGCCGGCTACATTGGCAACACCTTCACCATCAGTGACCCCACCTGGCAAGTATGGCTAGATGAGACTCTCGAGGCTGGGTTTGAGGGTAATAAGTACCGACTCATTCTCATGGACCCGCTCATGATGATGGCCGGTGAGGTTGAGGAGAATAGGGCCCAGCAGATGACCCAACACATCTTCAAGCCCCTCAAACAGCTAGCCCGCAAGCACGAGGTAGCCATCCAGGTCGTGCACCACATGAAGAAGGGTGACCCCCGCCAACCCCAACGAGGTGGCCAGTTGCTCCTGGGCTCAGTAGCCAACCATGCCTGGGCTGAAGACTCTATGTACTTCCGCATCGGCAAGCACGGGGTGATCGTATGCGAACAAGAGTCCAAGCAGGCCCCCGTGCCCGGCTTCACTATCTCCCATATCCGCAACAAAAAGTGGGAGCCGGTGGTCACGGTATCACCCCAGGACGGCGATGACGATAATAATGGTCGCCTGGACGATTCCGAAGGGCCTGTACGGAAAGCGAGGGATGCTTCTAGCCCTGCTCGAGGGCGATCACGTCGCCCATCAACGAAGACTCACACCCGACCCAATCGAGTCCTCACCGCCCTCTCCGACCTAGGCAAGCCCTCCACCGGGGCAGAAGTAGCCAAAAAGGCAGGGGTGGGAAACAGCGGGGCTTATAAAGGCCTCCAACGCGCCGTCGAATCCGGCCACGTAACCAAAATGGGACAGCTCTACACACTAACGGAAGAAGGACTAAAGAATGCCTGACCATCCCGATGACATCATCAACCACCATAAGTTCCGAGTTCACGAGGTCAAGCTAGTATCCTATGCGACTACCGGGTCAGGTGCCCGGCTAAATAAACGCTGGAAGGTCACCCTTACTAACGAAGTAGACGATGAGTACATCTTTACCACCACCAACCCACCTGACTTAGGCTCTACCTTTTTTAGTAGTAGCCAAGATAAAGCAACAGGAGAACCGATGACCCCCGAGGCCCCACGCCAGAGGACGGAGCGGCGCGATAAGG
>ERZ795041.31-NODE-31-length-53999-cov-5.760085_pt1 | contig 53999 bp, 49 predicted proteins | sample MGYA00375125_ERZ795041 | MGnify/ENA primary metagenome ERZ795041 (study PRJEB30170, sample SAMN03074214) | activated sludge metagenome | biome: Common Effluent Treatment Plant; feature: Wastewater; material: Activated sludge; isolation source: activated biomass in a...
AAGGCGCCGATGATCGTCACCGGCACGGTGGTTGCGGGAACCAGTGTCGCGCGCCAGTCCTGCAGGAACACGAGAATGACGATCAGGACCAGAACCGCGGCCTCGAACAGCGTTCTATACACTTCCGATATCGCGGCCTGCACGAACAGGGTCGTATCGAAGGGAATGGAATAGGCCATCCCCTGCGGGAACTCCCGCGACAGGGTCCGGATCTTGTCGGCGACGCGCTGCGCCACGTCGAGAGCGTTGGCCCCGGGCGTCTGGAAGATGGCAAGCCCTGCCGCTTGCTTGCCGTCGAGATTGAAAACCTGACTGTAAGTCTGCGCACCCAACTCGACCCGTCCCACGTCACGCAGGCGCGTGAGATCACCGTTGGCGCCGGTTTTGACGACGACGTTCGCGAACTGGGCAGGCTCGTCGAACCGGCTCACCACATCGATCGTGTATTGAAACGATTGGGTCGACGGCACGGGAGGCATCCCAAGCTGGCCCGCCGTCACCTGCTCGCTCTGCTGTTGCAGCGCCTGTATGACGTCCTGCGCGTTGAGATTGCGCGCTTGCATGCGCTCGGGGTCGAGCCAGACCCGCATCGAATACTGACCGGCGCCGAAGACGTTGACGTTGCCCACGCCCGGCAGGCGCGCGAGCTCATCCTTGAGTTTGATCGTGCCGTAGTTGCTGAGATAAAGGCTGTCGAGACTGTCGTCCGGCGAGGTGAGCGTGATGATTTGCAGGATGGCCGTCGACTTCTTCTGAACCACCACGCCCTGCGCCTGCACGGATTGCGGCAGCGACGCCATGGCCGACGACACGCGGTTCTGCACGAGAACCTGCGCCGCGTTGAGATCCGTGCCGATCGCGAAGGTGACGGTGAGGGCGTAGGTGCCGTCCGACGTCGCGAAGGACTGCATGTAGAGCATGCCCTCGACACCGTTCACCTGCTGTTCGATCGGCGACGCAACGGTGTCGATGACCGTGCGCGCGCTCGCGCCGGGATAGCGGGCGGTCACCTGCACCGTCGGCGGAACGACGTTGGGGTATTGCGCAACGGGCAGGCGGAACACGGCCACCGCGCCGATGACGACCATCAGAATCGCAATCACGTTCGCAAGGACGGGGCGCTCGATGAAGAATTTCGAGATCATGGCGGCGCGCCTTGCTCGACGCCGGATATTTCCCGCATTACCGGCTCGATCTTCTGTCCCGCCACCGCGCTCATCAAGCCGGTCAGCAGGACGCGGTCGGTGATCTCCAGGCCCTTGGTGATGACGCGCAGGTCTCCCACCTTTTGCCCGAGCTCGACCTTCCGCTGAGCGATGACGTCGTCGGCGCCGGCAACGAGCACGTAGCGCCCGCCCTGGTCGCTGCCGATGATGTGATCCGGGACGAGAAGCGCATCAGGCTGGCTCTCGAGGGGCACGCGCACACGCACGAAATAGCCAGGCAAAAGCTGGCGCTTGGCATTCTCCAGGATCCCGCGGACCAGCAATGTGCCCGTTGTCGAGGTGACGCCGGGCGTCGCATAGTCGAGCGTTCCGCGATGCGGAAATCCCGTCTCCGTCTGCAGGCCGACCTCGACGGGAATTTTCTTCAGGTCCTCAGCGGTGACGCCGCGTGCCTGGAAGTTGGCGCGAATACGCTGCACCTCGGTTTCGCTGACCGAGAAATTGACGTAGATCGGGTTGAGCTGCACGATCGTGGCCAGCGTCGTGGCGGAACCGGCCCCGACGTACTGGCCGAGAGAGACCTCTCGCGCCGTGACGATCCCGTCGAATGGCGCCTTTATTTCCGTGTAGTCGAGGTTGAGCCGGGCCTGCTCGACGTCCACATCCGCCTGCTTCTGCTTCGCGACTGCGGATTCCTTGGAGGCGGTGGCTTGATCGAGGGTTGCCTGGCTCGTGATCTTCTGCGCCGCGAGCTCCGACTGGCGCGCGTAGTCCGCCTCCGCCTGCTTTGTCGACGCCACGGCGCTCGCCTGTCCCGCCTGGGCCTGCTCGAACGCGAGCTGGTAGGGCTTCTGCTCTATGACGAACAAGACCGTGCCGGCTTTGACCGCGTCGCCGTCCTTGTAGTTGATCGCCTGAAGGAAGCCAGGCACGCGGGCAACGAGCGTGGTGGAGTTAACCGCGGCCGTGCTGCCGGTGGCCAGCAGGTACTGCTCGACGGTCTGCTTCAGCGGAAAGGCGAGGTCGACCTTCGGCGGAGGCGGGGGCACATACGTGTTGCTTTGACCGCAGCCCCCCATGGCCAACGTTGCGGCCAGGAGGATGAACCCGCCGGGCCTTTTGCGGACAGCGATGTTTGGAGCGTGAGCGGCGAAATGTGCGAACCTGGCAACCGACGGCAACGACAGATCGCATTCCATGGCAAACCGCAGCTCGTGCTCACGTCAAGCGACCCGAGCGTAGGCTATTCACGATGCTCCGTACAGGTCCGGGACGGTATTGCCTGCCCTAATGCTAATGTCATTGTACGAGCAACCGGCCGCCTGCCCACGCTGCGCGCCTCCGGCAGGGAGAAGCTCCGGCTCACTCCGCGGCCGCGATAACGCTCGGTTCGCGATCCCACCAGCCGCCACCGAGGGCCTGGAAAAGCGCGGCCGTATCCGCGAGCAGGAGTGCGCGCGCTTGAATGACGGAAAGCCGCGCCTGTTGGTAATTCTGCTGCGACGTGAGCAGAACGGAGATTGCGACCTGGCCCGCACGCAACTCCGTCTCCACCATGTTGAGCGCTTTCTCGGATGCTTTCTCGTAGGCGAGCGCGGTCCGAACGGCATTGTTGTCCGCTTCGATTGCGCGCAGCACATCGGCCACGTTCTGCACGGCCGTCAGAACGGTCGAGCGATAGACGGATGCCGCCTCGAGGAAGGCGGCCTCGGAGGCGTGTTTCTGCGCCAGCAGCGTGCCGCCCTCGAAGATCGGCTGCATGACGCTCCCCGTCAGCGACCACACGAGAGATTGGGGCGTAAACAGATCCGACAGCAACCGCGCCGAGGATCCGACATGGCCGCTGATGCCGAACTGCGGCAGAAGGTTCGCGGTTGCGACGCCGATCTCCGCGCTTGCGGCGTGGACCTGCGCTTCCGCACCCCGCACGTCGGGTCGCTGCTCGATGAGCTGTGAGGGCACGACGACCGGCAGGGTGCGCGCGAGACGGATATCATTCAGGCTCGTCGGAGCCCAATCCGCGTCAGCGGGAAAATTCCCGGTCAATACCGCAATCAGATTACGTTGCTGCGCATAGGCCTTTTCGAGGGGCGGCAGGAGCGCTTGCGCCTGCGCGAGCTGGGCTTCCTGAGACGCGACGTCGAGACCCGATGCCGTGCCCGCTTTGAACTCCTTGTCGAGCACACCGAAAATGCGCTTGTTGATGCTCACGATGTCGCGCGTGGCCGCGATCTGATCGTTAAGGGCGGCTTCTTCGATAACGGCCAGGACGACGTTCGTTGCAAGTGTGAGATAGGTGGCTTCCAGCTCGTAGTATTGCGCATCCGCGACGGACATCAGAGCTTCGACGGCGCGGCGGTTCTTCCCCCACACGTCAGGGACGAACCCGACATTCACCTGCGGCGTATGGAGCGTGAAGATTTCACCTTTGTATCGCGACGGCGCGGCCTCGGGGGCTGCCAGCTTCTGGCGTGTTGAGGCCCACTCTCCGCCGACCTGCGGAAAAAAGGCTCCTTCCTGAGCGCGAACGTTCCATTTGGCCTGCTCCAACGCGGCGATGGCCTCGCCGACAGAGGGGTTCTGCGCAAAGGCCATATCGACCAGGTTGTTGATCTTGCTTGAGCCGTACACCAGCCACCATTGGGCCGGCACGTCGTGGGACTCGACGAAACGTTGCGCATCGTTTTTGACGGCTGGCGCCTCATTGCCGGGGAGGTAGCCTGCGGGGAGGCCAAGATCGGGACGAATGTAATCGGGGCCGACCACACACCCGCCGGCAGACACTGCCCAACAAACAATCCCGCACTTGAGTAGCGCGGCGGCGCTCGACAGTCCGGTTCGCGTCTGGTGCTTTGCAGCCTTTCCAGGCATTGAAGGCCCTCGCCGAGAGAGTGCAAAGCCTTAATGCGAGTCGGATATCTACAAGAGAGAGGCGCCGAAATTATTTCGTGCACTGAGATGATTCGCGGAGCCACGCGCGTCGCAGGCCGGCCCCCGTCGGTCAGGGATGACGACGCGGTCTCACCTTCGCCACTCGCGCTTAAGCTATTGGACGTGCTAGCCTACCAAGCTCCAATTCTTGCGTGCGGGACTTGGAGACTGCCCGCCCGCTTGCCGTCCTTCCGTACATTCGGGCGAGAGCGCAGGCGTGAGAGACTTCGGCACGGATCAGCCATGACATACGACTTTTGCGTCATCGGCGGCGGGATCGTCGGGCTCGCGACGGCCATGAAGCTTCTCGAGATGCGGCCGGGCGCAAGCCTCCTGCTGCTCGAGAAGGAGGCGCGCGTCGGCGTGCACCAGACCGGGCACAATTCAGGGGTCATCCACGCCGGCATCTACTACAAGCCCGGCAGCGCCAAAGCCAGGTATTGCGTGGCCGGTGCCGTTGCCATGCGCGCGTTCTGCGCGGAGCATCGCATTCCGTTCGAGATGTGCGGCAAGCTGATCGTGGCGACTAACCCGCTCGAGGAACGGCGGATCGCCGAGCTCTTCGAGCGCGCGACCGCAAACGGGCTCAAGCTCGAGCGGGTGGGGGCGGCGGAGCTTCGCGAGCGCGAACCTGCGATCCGCGGGACGGCCGCCCTCCTCAGTCCGGAAACCAGCATCGTCGATTTCGTCAAGGTCTGCGAGACGATGGCGCGGCGCGTGGAGGCGGCCGGGGGCACGATCGTTCTCGATACCGCCGTAGATCTCGTCCGGGAGACGGGCAGCGAGGTGGAGATCGGCTCCGGGGAGAGGCGCTGGTCGGCGCGCCGGCTCGTCGTCTGTGCGGGGCTTCAGTCCGACCGCATGGCGCGGCTCGCAGGTCTCGCGGTCGATTTCAGGATCGTGCCGTTCCGCGGCGAGTACTTCAGGCTTCCGGCAGAGAAGAGCGGCCTCATCCGCCATCTCATCTATCCCGCGCCGGATCCGACGCTGCCGTTCCTCGGCGTGCATCTGACGCGCATGATCGACGGCAGCGTGACGGTCGGTCCCAACGCGGTGATCGGGTTCGCGCGCGAGGGCTATCCCAAGCTCTCGTTCGACCTGCGCGACACGCTGAGCTTTGCCGGCTTTCCCGGTTTCTGGACGCTCGTGTGGAGGCACCGGCGGCATGTGCTGCGCGAGCTGCGCGGCTCGCTCTCGCGCGCCGCCTATCTCGAGGAGTGCCGCAAATACTGTCCGAGCCTGACGCTTGCCGATCTGCTTCCTTTCCGCGCCGGCGTGCGGGCCCAGGCCGTTCTTCGGAACGGGGAGGCGGTGGAGGATTTCCTGTTTCTGTCGACGCCGCGCATGCTGCATGTCTGCAACGCTCCGTCGCCGGCTGCGACATCGGCCCTGCCGATCGGGACGATGGTTGCGGCGCGGCTGCTCGGGACGGCTGCGTGACGGACGCTGAAGCCGGGCCGTGGGACGACGGGCTCAGATGCGGGCGCGACGGAGCGGGGCCTCGTAGAGAGCGACGTAGCGGTCGACCATGCCGGTGGCGGTGAGCTCGCTCTCGTAGCGGGCACGGGCGCCGCGGCCGAGGTCGCGTGTGAGATCACCGTCGCTTAGCAAGGCGCGCATCGCGGCTGCGAGCGCCTCGGGGTTGTCCGGTGGTACGACGAGGCCCGTCCTGCGGTCGATGTTGACGAACGAGGTGCCGGTGCCGATCTCGCACGTCACCATCGGCTTGCCGAACATGGCGGCCTCGATCAGCGAGAGGCCGAAGGCCTCCGATCTCAGATGCGACGGGAACACGAAGGCCGTGCAGAGATCGAGGAGGGCCGCTTTCGCCTCGTCCGGCACCGCTCCGACGAAGTGCACATTGCCCGCGCCGATCCGCCGGGCCTGGTCCGTCAAGTGCGCTTCGAGGGGGCCGCTGCCCGCGATGACGACATCGGCCTCGATACTCCGGGCCGCATCGATCAGGGCGTGAAGGCCCTTGTAGTATCGCAAGACCCCGACGAACAGGAAGAACGGGCGCGGGAAGCGCGTGCGCCAGCGTGCTGTCTCCGCTTCGCCCGCGCGCGGGTAATCCCTCTCGTCCAGGCCCAGGGGAATGACGGAGACGGAGCGCGCATGGCGCCGGAGAACGGGGCTCGACGAGGCGTAGTTCGGCGACGTCGCGACGATGTGATCGACGCTCGACAGGAAGCGATCCATCACGGGGCTGTAGAGCCGCAGAAGGACTCGCTGCCTTACGATGTCGGAGTGATAGGTCGCGACGGTTCTCGCGCGGCGCGGGATCGTGAAATGCGCAAGATCCATCAACGGCCAGGGGAAGTGATAATGGATGACGTCCGCTTCCGCCCCGAGCCGGCGAAACTTGGAGAAGAAGTCGAGCGACAGGCCCGTCGAAGCGAGCTCGAGGCTCAGCTTCGCCTTGACGGCCCGGTGTCCGTCGGTCTCGGCCGCGCTCTCGGCGGGCTTGCGGCTGAGCGAGAGGACGTCGCTTCGTATGCCGCGGGCGGCGCACCCTTTGGCCAAGGCGTGAATCGTCCGTTCGACTCCGCCGAACGTATCGGGCCAATAGGTCTTGTAGACGTGAAGGACCCGCACTTTCCTGTTTCCCTTTAGGTCAGGACTAGACGCCCCGGCTGCGGCCCCGTCATTCCTCGAGCAGTTTGCCGTGCTCGAGCCTCAGCCGTCGCCGGCAGAAGCTCGACAGGAGGTCGGCGGAGTGGCTGGCGATCACCACGATGCTTGCCTGCTCCATGAATGCGGTAATGCGCTTGCGTGCGCGTTCCTGGAAGCTCGTGTCGCCAGCGCCGATGATCTCGTCGATCAGGAGGATCTGCGGGTGAATGGCGGTCGAGACCGCAAACAGCAGCCGCGTCATCATGCCGGCCGAATAGGTTCGCACCGGTACCGAAAGGAACTGTCCAAGCTCGGTGAAGGATTCGATGTCCGGGATCGCGCGCTCCGCCTCGGCGAAGCTCGCGCCGTTCAGGATGGCCATGCGGATGATGTTGTCGTAGCCGGTCAGCTCCGGATCCATGCCGGCGCCAAGCTGGAACAATGTCGAGATGCGTCCATCGACCGTGACGGTGCCGACGTTCGGGTAGAAGATCCCGGCCATGGTGCGCAGGAGCGTCGTTTTTCCGGATCCGTTGTGCCCCGTGATGCCGACGCGCTCGCCGTCGGCGATATGAAACGATATGGAATCGAGCGCACGCACCGTCACCTTGGCGCCCGGCTCGCGAAGGAATTTGCCGCCGGTGCTGATTGCGACCAGCTCCTTGCGCAGGCTCATGCTGCCGGCATTCAGGATGGGATAGTCGATGGTGACAGCGTCGAAGTGAATGTAGGCCATGGGATGCGCTCGTCAGATCCAATAGGGGAGCTTTCTGCGCCCGATCTGTGTGGCCTGGAGGGCGATGAGCCAGATGGCGGCCGCTATCAGCGCGACCCAGACATACGTGCTCAACGGTGGAATCTTTCCGAGCAGGGGATCGCGGATGACGCTGATCCAGTAAGCGGCCGGATTAAAAAGAATGATGCTCGATCGGGCGCCGATTTGCTGCGGCGTATAGAGGACGGGACTGAGGAAGAACAGGATCGGGAGGAAGGAGATCACGAGCGGCTCGATATCGCGGTATCGGGCTCCGAGGTAGCCCACCGCTTGCGCAAGTCCCCAGAGCGTCAGGGCGACCAGAACGGCTCCGAGTAGCGCGAGCGGGAGGTAAAGAAGGCCTGCCGGCTCATAGAACGCGACAATGGCCAGGATCACGATAGAATTGTGCGCGAAATTGACGACCTGACGGAGGACGAGCTGAAGGCTGAGGGAGAATGTGGGAATCCGCTGGTTTTTGATCAGCGATTCCTGCCGGTAGAAAACCGCCGGTGCCTCGGTTAGGCAGCCGGCGATGAGCTGCCAGGTCACGAGGCCGATGGTCAGCGGCGGAAGGACATGTGATTTTTCGAGTTTGAAAAGCTCGCTCCATACGAAGCCCAGTCCGGCGACGCCGATGGCGGTTCCAAGCGTAAGCCAAAGCGGGCCGAGGGCGCTTCTCCGATATCGCGCCTTCGTGTCGCTTATGGCGAAATGGATCGGAACCCGAAGGTTGCGAGCGGTTTCAGCAAGCTCGCGGACTGCAATCTCCATGCTCCGATCTCCGGCTGGACCATTCGGTCGCGAGGACGGCTGGCGGCGCAGGCGCCGTCATCTCGTCGAATGAAACAGCGTCCGGTCCTTTGCTGCGGTGTTGAGGCCGGGGTGGATGCTGACGGCGTGTCCTGGCTCCGGGGCGGAGCGGACCCTAGGCGAGGGGAGACGGCAAGGGCAAGAATGTTTCTGGCAGCCGGCGGCGGCTCTCCCACAGGAAACGGTTCCGTGGGTGAGGCGATTGCGGGCATCGCACGAGCGGACCCGGACGGCAAGGGTCCAAACTGCGGGAAGCGGGAGATGCGAACGGCGTCGAAATTTTAGAGGTTGAAGCCGGTTGGCCGTCAGATCCGCGTATCCTGGTTTCGCCCGCGGGTCATACGCCGGCGGCGTGGCGGGCGGTCGATTGGTCGAGATAGGTGTCGAAGCAGGCGCAGACGCTGCGCACGAACGCGCGGCCGTGCTCGGTGATGCGAAACCCGTCGTTCGTCGGCTCCGTGATGCCGTCGTGGTCCGCTTCGAGGACGAGGGCGCCTTCCTCGATCAGCGGCTCGGCGGCCGCGCCGAAGCGTGCGCGCAGGTCTCTCTCCGAGAACGTAAGGTCGCACATCAGGCGCTCGATGACGTGGGCGCGGATGCGGTCGTCGCCGGAGAAGGCGAGGCCGCGCGCCGTGCCGAGGCGCTGCTTGGCGACGCGCTCCTGATAGTCGGGGACGCGGACGGCGTTCTGCGTATAGCCCTGGGGAAAGCGGCTTATGGACGAGGCGCCGAGCCCGATCAGGGCGGCGGCCGTGTCGGTCGTGTAGCCCTGGAAGTTGCGATTGACCGGGCCGACGGCGATGGGATCATCTGGCTTCGCGAAATGATCGAGGCCGATGCGCACATAGCCGTGCGCCAGGATCCGGCGGGCGATGCGATTGGCTTGGCCGAGCCGGTCGACGGGGCCCGCGAGCGCGTTGGTGTCGATCAGGCGCTGATGGCGCATCTTATCAGGCAAATGAGCATAACCAAAGACGGCGATGCGATCGGGATCGAGGGTCAGAACCTGATCGACCGTGCGCTCCACGCTTGCCTGGGTCTGGCCGGGAAGGCCATAGACGAGGTCGACGTTCAGGGAGGTGAGCCCCGCGTCGCGCAGGCGGGCTGCGACATCGGCCGTCAGCTCGTAGGACTGGTGCCGGTTGATGGCGCGCTGCACGGCCGGATCGAAATCCTGGACGCCGATGGAAACGCGGTTGACGCCCGCCCCGAGGAAGGCCTTCACGCGCTCCTGGTCCATGAACCGCGGATCGATCTCGACCGCGAACTCGCTGGTTGCGTCGATGTTGAACGCGTCGCGCGTGCGCTCCGCAAGGACCGCGATCTCACCGGCCGAGAGTGCGTTGGGTGAGCCGCCGCCCCAATGCAGATGCGTGACCCGGTTGGAGGCGGGAACGAGTGCGGCGACGTGCGCCATCTCCTCGCACAAGGTTTCCAGGTACGCGGACACCGGCTGGGGGCTGTTGACGACGGTGGTCGCGCACCCGCAGTACCAACACAGCGAGCGACAGAACGGAATGTGGAAATAGAGTGAGATCGGGGCGTCGGCGGGAAGCCCGCTGATCCATGCTTCGGTATCGCGCGGGCCGATCGCGGTGGTGAAGTGCGGCGCGGTTGGGTAGCTCGTGTAGCGTGGCACGGGCGCGGCATAACGCTGAGCCAACGTCTTGAGGGTGATGGGGCGCATGGATCGTTCCAGGCTCGCTCGTCGATTGGATGCGCTGGCGTCGTCAAACTCTTCCTAACGCCGTCCGTTTCATGGCAGATTGATCTTGATCAAGGATTGCCGGCGGCACTACGCACAGTGTCGCTGAATTATTTTTCCGCATTTTGCGACGGGCGAGGGGCAATGAAAGCAACCAGCGAAGAGGTAATCGCGGTCTCGGGCGCCGGAGCGCTGTTGGCCGCGGCGATCGGCGTATCGGTCGGCGGGCTGCTGGCGTTCGCGGGGCTCGACGAGGCCATCCGTTTTCACGGCCTGCTCATTCTCGCCGCGTGCGTGGGAGGCGGCCTCTACGTCCTCTCGAACCCCCGCCAGGGCGGCGTTGCCGAGCAGGCGCAGTACATGGACGGGCCGATCAAGTTCGCGACCATTGCCGCGGTATGCTGGGGCGTCGTCGGGTTCCTCGTCGGCGACATCATCGCCTGGCAGCTCGCCTTCCCGGATCTCAATTTCAATCTGCCGTGGACGAACTTCGGCCGGCTCCGGCCGCTTCATACCTCAGCGGTCATTTTCGCGTTCGGCGGCAACGTGCTGATCGCGACTTCGCTCTACGTCGTGCAGCGCACGTGCCGTGCCCGCCTCGCCGGCTACTGGACGCCCTGGTTCGTGGTTTACGGCTATCAGGTGTTCATCGTGCTCGCCGCAACCGGCTACGTGCTGGGCGCCACCCAGAGCAAGGAGTATGCGGAGCCGGAATGGTACGTCGACATCTGGCTCACGATCGTGTGGGTTGCCTACCTGCTGGTGTTTCTCGGCACACTGTGGAAGCGCAAGGAGCCGCACATCTACGTCGCGAACTGGTTCTATCTGGCGTTCATCGTCACCATCGCGATGCTGCACATCGTCAACAACCTGGCCGTGCCGGTGTCGTTCCTCGGCTCGAAGAGCTACGTGCTGTTCTCGGGCGTCCAGGACGCGATGACGCAGTGGTGGTACGGACATAACGCGGTGGGCTTCTTCCTGACCGCGGGCTTCCTCGGTATCATGTACTATTTCATTCCGAAGCGGGTGGAGCGGCCGGTCTATTCGTATCGTCTCTCCATCATCCACTTCTGGAGCCTCATCTTCCTCTATATCTGGGCGGGTCCGCACCATCTGCACTACACGGCCCTGCCCGACTGGGCGCAAACGCTTGGCATGACGTTCTCGATCATGCTGTGGATGCCGTCCTGGGGCGGCATGATCAACGGCCTCATGACGCTGTCCGGCGCCTGGGACCGCCTGCGCACGGACCCCGTCGTGCGCCTCCTCGTGGTGTCGGTGGCGTTCTACGGCATGTCGACCTTCGAAGGGCCGCTCATGTCCATCAAGGCGGTGAACTCGCTCAGCCACTATACGGACTGGACCATCGGACACGTGCATTCGGGTGCGCTGGGCTGGGTCGGCATGGTGTCGTTCGGCGCCATCTACTGCATGCTTCCGTGGCTGTGGAAGCGCGAGGGGCTTTATTCGCTGCGCCTCGTCGAGTGGCATTTCTGGATCGCGACGATCGGCATCGTGCTCTACATCACGTCGATGTGGGTGTCGGGCATCACGCAGGGCCTCATGTGGCGCGCCACCGATGCGCAGGGCTTCCTCACCTACTCGTTCGTCGAGACGGTCGAGGCAATGCACTGGCCTTACGTCATACGCGCCGTCGGCGGGCTCCTGTTCGTGATCGGCTCGCTGCTGATGGCGTGGAACACCTGGAAAACCGTGCGCGGCGACAAGCCGGTGGACATCAAGGACCAGCCGCGCGTCGCAGCGGCACCCGAGCTGCGCGGGGCGCCGCTCGCAGCCCCGGCCGAGTGACGGAGAACGGACACATGAGACTTTCGCACGCGTTCTTCGAGAAGAACTCCCTGGTGCTGCTCATCGGCATCCTGATCGTCGTCTCCATCGGCGGTCTGGTGCAGATCACGCCGCTGTTCTTCCTCAGCTCGACCATCGAGAAGGTGCAAGGCATGCGGCCCTACTCGCCGCTCGAGCTTGCCGGCCGCAACATCTACATCCGAGAGGGGTGCTACAACTGTCACAGCCAGATGATCCGCTCGCTGCGTGACGAGGTGGAGCGCTACGGGCATTACAGCCTCGCCGCGGAGAGCATGTACGATCACCCGTTCCAGTGGGGCTCGAAGCGCACGGGGCCGGATATCGCCCGCGTCGGCGGAAAATACTCCGACGCCTGGCATGTGGACCATATGAAGGCACCGCGCGAGGTGGTGCCGGCGTCGGTGATGCCGGGGTATCCGTTCCTTGCCGAGCGCAAGCTCGACGGCGCCTCCATCGCCGAGGACATGAAGGCGCTCCGCATCGCGGGCGTGCCCTATACCGACGAGATGATCGCCAATGCGAGCGCCGACCTTGCCGGGCAGGTCAATCCCGATACGAAGGCTGGAAAGGCCGTGCTCGAGCGCTACCCCAAGGCGCAGGTGCGCAAGTTCGACGGCAACCCGGAAGGGGCGCTGACCGAGATGGATGCGCTGATCGCCTACCTGCAGATGCTCGGCACGCTGGTCGATTTCACGACTTTCGATGCCGCGGGTCCCAACTTGCGATGAGGGCGCGATGAGCTACCAGGACGTGGCCGGCTGCTCGCAGATCGTTGCCATGGTGATTTTCGGAGCGGTGATGGCGGGCGTGCTCGTCTACGCGCTGCGGCCCGGCAACAGGGCGAGGTTCGACGCGGCGGCGCGGGTTCCGCTCGCGCTCGACGACGACGAACCCGGAGGACGGGCCAAAGGGCTCTCCATCCTGCGCGACGAGGACGAAGAGGGGCAGCCAAATGGCCGGACATAAGGAGATCGACGCCGTCACGGGCACCGAAACGACGGGGCACGTCTGGGATGGCGATCTCAAGGAGCTGAACAAGCCGCTGCCCAGGTGGTGGCTGTACGTCCTTTACGCGTGCATCGTCTGGGCTATCGGCTACTGGATCGCCTTCCCGGCGTGGCCGTTCCTCGACGGCTATACGAGAGGCGTGATCGGCTACAGCCAGCGCAATGAGGTGGCAAAGGACTTGGCGGCCGCCAAGGAGGCGCAAGCGACGTACCTCGCTGCCATTGCCGAGCGCACGCCGGCCGAGATCGAGAAGGATTCCAGTCTCATGGAGTTTGCGTTGCGGGGCGGCGGTGCGCAATTCGCCAACAACTGCGCGCCCTGCCACGGCCGTGGCGCCCAGGGCTTCAAGGGCTATCCGAACCTCAACGACGACGACTGGCTGTGGGGCGGAACGCTCGAGGAGATCGAGCAGACGATCCGCAACGGCATCCGGTCGGGCCACACGGACAGTCACGAGAGCGCCATGCCGCGGTTCGGGATCGATCAGGTGCTGACGACCGCCCAGATCTCGGATGCTGCAACCTTCGTGTTGTCGCTCTCGGGCACGCCGGGCGATGCGGCTGCCGTCGAGCGCGGAAAGGCGATCTTCGACGAACAGTGCGCCGCCTGCCACGGACCCGAGGGCAAGGGCATGCGCGAAATGGGTGCGCCGAACCTCACCGACGGCATCTGGCTCTTCGGCGGCACGAAAGCCGATATCGAGGAGACGATCCGCACCGGGCGCGGCGGCGTGATGCCGGCGTGGGACGGAAAGCTCGACCCCGTGACCATCAAGATGCTTGCAATCTACGTGCACGCGCTGGGCGGCGGCAAGTAACCGTCGAGGAAGTAGCCGGCGGAGGCGGCCCGTGACACCGATGGAGCCCGTATCGAAGTTTATCCACGAGGCGCATTCCGGCGAGGCAGCGCCCGGCGTTCAGCGCATCGATGTGGATGCGGTGTCCTCGAAGGAGTTGCGGTCCTACTACGCGTCGCGCCAGCCCATCTATCCCAAGCGGGCGCACGGCACGTTCCGCTCGGTCAAGTGGATAGTGATGGCGGTGACGCTCGGCATCTACTACCTCCTGCCGTGGATCCGCTGGCATCGGGGACCGGGGCTGCCGGACCAGGCGTTCCTGCTCGATTTCGCCAATCAACGGCTGTACTTCGGGCCGATCGAGATCTGGCCGCAGGAGCTCTATTTCATCACCGGCATCCTGATCGTGTCGGCGCTCGGCCTGTTCCTCGTCACGTCGCTCGCCGGCCGCATGTGGTGCGGGTATACCTGCCCGCAGACGGTATGGACCGATCTCATGATCGCCGTCGAGCGGTTCTGGCAGGGCGACCGCAACGCGCGCATGCGTCTCGACCACTCGTCCTGGACGTTCGAGAAGATCTGGAAGAAGACGGCGACCCACGCCACCTGGCTAGCGATCGGTCTCGCCACCGGCGGCGTGCTCGTCTTCTACTTCCGCGATGCGCCGACACTCGCCCGTGAGCTCCTGACCGGCGAGGCGCCCGTCGTCGCCTACGTGTTCATGGGACTCTTCGCGTTCACGACCTATCTCCTGGGCGGCATCGCGCGCGAGCAGGTCTGCATCTACATGTGCCCGTGGCCGCGCATCCAGGCGGCGATGTTCGATGCGGACTCGCTGATCGTCTCCTACAAGGGCTATCGCGGAGAGCCGCGCGGACCGCACAAGAAGGGGCAGACGTGGGACAATCGCGGCGATTGCGTCGACTGCAAGGCGTGTGTGGCGGTGTGCCCTATGGGCATCGATATCCGCGACGGCGTCCAGCTCGAATGCATCCAGTGCGCCCTCTGCATCGATGCCTGCAACGATATCATGGGGAAAGTCGATCGGCCGAGGGGGCTGATCGCGTATGACACGTTCCGCAATCTCGATGCGACGGATGCGAGCGAGCGGCGTCCCGTGCGCTTCGTCAGGCCGCGCACGGTGCTCTACTCGACCCTGATCGCGATCGTGCTCGGGATCATGGGCTGGGCGTGGATGACGCGCTCCGCCGTCGAGGTCAGCGTGATCGCGGATCGCAATCCCCTGTTCGTCAAGCTGTCCGACGGCGGGATCCGCAACGGATACACGCTCAAGATCCTCAACAAGCGCCACGCGGCGCAGAGGTTCTCGGTGAGCGTCGACGGCATCGCGGGGACGGAGGTCGCGATCGTCGGCCATGAGGCGCGCAACGGGCCCGAGTCCGATATCGTCGTCGATGCCGACGCCGTCCGTGCGCTCAAGGTCTACGTCACCGTGCCGCTGGGCGCGAAGGCCGGCCTCTCGGGGGGCTCGACGCCGCTCAGCTTCGTCGTGACGGATCTCGAGAGCGGCGCGCAGGTGATCCGCGACGCGGCCTTCCGGAGTCCGGGGCCATGACGGCGTCCAGGATGCCGCCCGGGCCGAGCCGGGGGCTCTCCGGCCGGCACGTGCTCGCGGGGATACTCGTCTTCTTCGGTCTCATCGTCGTCGCGGATGCGACCTTGATCTACAAAGCCGTCTCGACGTTCGGCGGCGTCGACAACGCCAACGCCTATCGGGACGGCCTCGCTTACAACGAACGCATTGCGCGCGAGGCCAAGCAGGCCCAGCTCGGCTGGAGCGAGACGGTCGAGCTTCTGGCCAACCCGGCGCGGCTCAGGATCTCGCTCAAGGATGCGGGCGGCACCGTGCCTCCGGGCCTCCGGCTCGAAGCGACGCTCGGCCGCCCCGCCACCAATGTCTCGGACATCGCCCTGCGCCTTGCCGAGGTCGGCTCGGGGGTGTTCGAGGCGCCGTTGGAGACCGCGCCGGGGACGGGCGCCTGGATCGTCACGGCGCGCGCCTATGCCGCCGATGAGGCCGCGTCCGATCCGCTCTACCAGGTGCGGAGGCGCCTATGGGTCGCGCCCTGACGGCTCCGCTCGCGACAGCGGATCGCTCTCGCCCGCTCGGGCGCGCGCCGTCGTGCGAGACGGTCTCGCTGGTCGTCGACAGCATGCATTGCGGAGCTTGCATCGCGACCGTCGAGCGGACCTTACGGCGCACGGTGGGCGTCAAGGATGCGCGCGTCAATCTCTCGGCGCGGCGCGTGAGCGTCACGTACGACGAGGCCGAGACCGGCGTGCAGCCCCTCATCGACGCGCTCGCACGCGAGGGCTACCCGGCGGCGGAATCGGTCGAGACGACGAGCGAGCTCGATCGGCGCCGCGCGGACGACCTTCTGCGCCGCCTCGGCGTTGCAGGCTTTGCGGCCGCGAACGTCATGCTGCTCTCGGTTTCGGTCTGGGCCGGGGCCGTAAGCGACATGGACCAGACGGTCGCATCCCTCTTCCACTGGCTCTCGGCGCTCATCGCCATGCCGTCGATCGTGTATGCGGGACAGCCGTTCTTCCGCTCGGCGGGCGCGGCGCTCAAGGCACGCCGGCTCAACATGGACGTGCCGATCTCGCTCGGCATTACGCTGGCCACGGCCATGAGCCTGTTCCAGACCTTCCGCGGCAGCCACCAAGTCTATTTCGACGCCGCGATCATGCTGACCTTCTTCCTACTGATCGGGCGCTATCTCGACGAGCAGGTGCGCCTCAAGGCGCGCGGCGCGGCGGAGAACCTCATCGGGCTCAAGGCGCTCACGGCGACGGTGGTGAGTGCGGACGGCCGCGCGGAGCGGATGCCGGCGCGCGCGCTCGCCCCGGGCATGCGGGTTCAGGTCGCCGCCGGCGAGCGCATTCCCGTCGACGGGCGGATCGTCACGGGGACGACGGACATCGACGAGAGCCTGATCACGGGCGAGACGCTGCCGCGCGTGGCAGCTGCGGGGAGCCTCGTGCATGCCGGCACCGTGAATATGGCGGCCCCGATCACGATCGAGGCGACGGCGACGGACGACAACACGCTGCTCGCGGAAATCGCGCGGCTCATGCAGGCGGCGGAGCAGGGACGCGGGCAGTACGTGCGCCTCGCCGACCGGGCCGCGCGGCTCTACGCACCGGCCGTTCACGTACTCGGAGCCTCGACGTTCGTCGGCTGGATGCTCGCGGGCGCCGGCTGGGAGACGTCACTGACCTACGCAATTGCGGTGCTGATCATCACCTGTCCGTGCGCGCTCGCGCTTGCGGTCCCGGCCGTGCAGGTCGCGGCGACCAGCCGCCTGTTCGGCAAGGGTGTCATCGTCAAGGCGGGCGATGGGCTCGAGCGGCTCGCGCACGTCGATACGGTCGTGTTCGACAAGACCGGCACGCTCACGCGCGGCGAGCCGGTGCTGCGCAACGGGGACGACATCGCGGAGACGGCGCTCGCGGCCGCGGCATCGCTCGCCGTCGCCAGCCGCCATCCCTATTCGAAGGCCGTCGTCCATGCGGCGCGCGAGCGCGGCGTTCCGATCGTCGCCGCGGCCGGAGTCCGCGAGGTGCCGGGATCCGGCCTCGTCGCGCCGCGGCCCGACGGCGGAGCATTGCGGCTCGGCTCGGAAGCCTGGGTTTCGGAGGCATCGGGCCCGGGCGAGGCGGCGGCAGCCGGGGGACAGACCGGGTCGTTGTGGTTCTCGGACGGCGAGGGACCGGCGATCGCGCTCGATTTCGAGGATACCGTGCGGCCTGACGCTGCCGACGTGGTGCGCAGGCTCGCGGCCGCGGGCTATGAGGTGTTCCTGGTTTCGGGCGACCGCCAGCCGGCCGTGGCAAAGGTGGCCGAGGCGGTCGGTATCGCCGCGTGGCGGGCGGGCGTGCAGCCGGACGGGAAGATCGCCTTCGTCGAGCATCTGAAGGCGCGCGGGCGGAACGTGCTGATGGTCGGCGACGGCCTCAACGACGCCCCGGCGCTGGCGGCGGCCAACGCGTCGATCTCGCCCTCCACGGCCGCGGATGTCAGCCAGACGGCGGCCGACGCGGTGTTCCAGGGCAAGGCGCTGGCGCCGATCCTCGAGACGATGCGCGTCGCCGGCGCCAGCCAGCGCATGTCGCTTGAGAATTTTGCCATCGCCATCGGCTATAATATAGTGTTCGTTCCGCTTGCGGTTGCCGGCCACGTGACGCCGCTGATCGCGGCGCTCGCCATGTCGTTGTCCTCGATCGCAGTCACGGTCAACGCGCTGCGCTTGAGAAGCCGACGGCTCAACCTGGTTCCGGCAAGGAGGTCGTCATGAGTGCGCTCGGCTGGCTCATCCCTTGCGCGCTTGTGCTCAGCGGGATGGGGCTCATCGCGTTCCTGTGGGCGCTGAACTCGGGGCAGTTCAAAGATCTCGACGGCGCAGGGTGGCGCGCCATTCAGGACGACGGCGACGAGCCCCTGCCGCCCGAACGCTAGATCCTCGATCGGAGCCGCGCTTTCAGCTTGTGCCGGGACCGATGCGTCAGGCTTCGCACCGACAGGAGCGATCACTTGAGCGTCAGGGTTGCGTGGCGCACGGTCGTGTCCGAGGCATCGGGCTCGATGACGAACCCGAGCGATTTGCACATCTCGAGCATGGTCGTGTTGGTCGCCAGCACCTCGCCGAAGAGCGTGCCGAGGCCCTCCGCGCGCGCGTAGGCGATGAGGTGCTGCATGAGCATCCAGCCGAGGCCCTTCCCCTTGAGATCGGAGCGGACGAGGATGGCGTACTCGGCGCGCGTGTAGTCCGGATCGGCCGCAAGCCGCGAGACGCCGAGCAACTCGCCGCCCGAAAGAGCGACGAAGGCCATCTCGCGTGCGTAATCGATCTGCGTGAACCGCGCCACGAAGCGGTGGGCGCGGTGCGGCTTCGCTGTGAAAAAGCGCATGCGCATGTCTTCGGGCGACATATTGGCGAAGAAGTGCTCGTAGAGGGGCTCGTCCTCCGGCCGGATGGGGCGCACGTGCACGGGGCCGATCTTCGGCACGACCACGCTTTTCTCCCAGGCGGTCGGGTAAGGGCGGATGGCCATCGGGCGATGCGGCGCGACCTTCGGGTCGGCGACGCGCATGCGCGCGTCGAGCGCGATGCATCCGTTATTGTCGGCGAGCAGCGGGTTGATATCGAGCTCGCGCAGCTCCGGATGATCGGAGATGAGCGTGCTGACGCGCACAAGCACGTCGGCAATGGCGTCTAGATCGGCCGCCGGGCGGTTCCGGTAGCCTTCGAGCAGCTTGTTGATGCGGGTCTGGCGCATCATGTCGCGGGCGAGCCCGCGATCCAGCGGCGGCAAGGCGTGGGCCGCGTCGTTCATCACCTCGACCGCCGTGCCGCCGGCGCCGAACAGCAGCGTCGGGCCGAAGGTCTCATCCTCGCTCATGCCGACGATGAGCTCATGAGCATCGGGCCGCTCGATCATCGGCTGGACGACCCAGCCTTCGAGGTGCGCGTCGGGCCGCAGCCGCGCGATGTCGGCGGCCATGGCACGTGCTGTCTCGCGCGCCTCGTCGGCGCTGGTGATACCGAGGCGCACGCCGCCGACGTCCGACTTGTGCGAGATGTCGTCGGAATGGATCTTGATCACGCAGGCGCGGTGGGATTTCAGGATCTCGGCGGCGGTCGCGGCGACGCTGTCGGGATCGGCGCAGCGGATCGTCTGGGCCACGGGAATGCCGTACGCCTGGAGCACCGCCTTGGCCTCGAACTCCGTCAGCATGCTTTCGCCGCGGGCCAACGCGGCCAGCATGATCTCGTGCGCCCGCTCGCGATCGAACACGACTTCGCCGGGGCAGGCGGGCGGCGTTCGCATCAGCTCGTCCTGCGAGCGGCGGTAGCGTACGAGCTGCATGAAGCCGTCGATGGCGGCGGTCGGCGTCTCGAATGTCGGAATACGCGCTTCGGTGAACATCGCCCGGCTCTTCGCGGCCGCGCTTTCGCCGAGCCAGTTGGTCAGCACCGGTTTGGCGCGCGGCCTCGCCGCCGCGGCGGAGATGGCCTTGAGCACGGCGGCGGCGCCTTCGTCGCTCGACGCGAGTGCGGTCGGACAGTTGATCACCAGCACGGCGTCGGAGGCGGGGTCGTTGAGGAGCGCGTTCATCGCGGCCTCGTAGCGGTCGGCACCGGCGTCGCCGATGATGTCGATGGGATTGCCTTTCGACCACGTGGCGGGGAGCGCTGCGTCGAGGGCTTCGATCGTCTCCGGCGAGAGCTCCGCGAGCTTGCCGTCGTAATCTTCCAGGCGGTCGGCCGCGAGCACCCCGGCACCGCCGCCGTTGGTCAGGATGGCGAGGCGCTCTCCCTCGAGGCGCGGCGTGAAGGAGAGCATCTCCGCGGCCTTGAACAGGCTGTCGAGATCCTGCACGCGGACGAGGCCCGCGCGGCGAAAGGCGGCATCGTAGACGGCGTCGGAGCCTGAGAGCGCGCCGGTATGGGAGTGGGCCGCCTTGGCGCCGGCCTCGTGGCGTCCGGACTTCAGCACGATGACCGGCTTGGCTCGGGCCGCGCGACGGGCGGCCGACATGAACTTCTGGGCGTGCGTCACCTGCTCGACATAGAGGAGGATGGCGCGGCTTTCCGGATCGCCGGCGAGATAGTCCAGCGTGTCGCCGAAGTCGACGTCGGCCATTTCGCCCATCGACACGACCTTCGAGAAGCCGATCCCGCGGCCTTGCGCCCAGTCGATGACGGCCGTCACCAGCGCACCGGACTGGGAGAGGAAGGCGAGGTCTCCCTTGGAGGGCATGCAGTGGGCGAAACTCGCATTGACGCCGAGGTGGGGCAGAATGAGGCCGATGCAGTTGGGGCCGAGAACGCGCAGGCAGGCCGGACGCGCCGCCTCCAGCATGCGCTGGCGCAAATCGGCGTCGAGGCCGGCAGTGATGACGACGGCGGCGCGCGTGCCGTGGCGTGCGAGATCCGCAATCACCCCCGGGACCGTGTCGGGCGGCGTGGCGACGACCGCGAGATCCGGAGCGTGCGGAAGGGCCACCACGGATGGATGACAAGGGACGCCGTCGATCGTGGCGTGACGCGGATTGATCAGCTGAATGTCGCCCGTAAAGCCGCCGGTCCTCAAGTTCGAAGCGACGATGCGTCCGACGCTGCCTCTCTTCTCGCTCGCCCCGACGAGAGCGATGGAGGCCGGCGAGAACATGAACTCAAGGTTTCGAACGGTCATCCGGGGATCCTTCGCGCGATCGGGCCATGGCTTCGGAATAGCGCACTTGCACCATCGCGCCCATGCCGGCCGTCGTTTTTTCAGGTGTGCCGTGTGCCGTTACGACGAGGGGCCTGCGGTGGGGCGCGCCTCTAATGCGCCGTTGGCGTAGCGGTCGTCGGTGAGCGTGTCGGGCGGCGATCCCGTGGCCTGCAAGACGTCGTGTGTCAGCAGGACGTCGCATTTCGCCTCGAGCAGGGCGCGGGAGACCTGGCGCTGGCGCTCGGGGTCGGGGGCGTGAATGATGACGACCGCGGCGCCGGCGGCCAGATGATGCACGAGGTTCTGGAACAGCCTCTGCAGGAGGCCGGGCGTGATGCCCTCCCCGCCGTGCGGGATCCTCCCGTTCAGCGTCAGGGCTGCAAACGGTGCAAACTTCGCCAATGCCGTCGCAAGCTTCGCTGCGAGCGCGCCGGGGCTCTCGAGGTAATGGATGGTCAACCGCCCGTCCGTTACGGTCCCGGTCCTCGTTTCGCCCGGTGCGCCGTCCTGCATGACGAGCACGTCGCAGGAATCGGGCTGCAGCTTCCCCAGTACCGCATAAGCCCCCGGCGGCTGGTCGAATATTCCGATGACAAAGCGGTCCCGGACGGATTCGTCCGTCGGTTCGCCCGCATACAACTCTGGCGAGAGATCGGCAGCGGAGGGCGATCTGGCGCTTTTCTGGCCGATATCGTCGCGCGGTGTCGATCTCATCCGGGCACAGCCCCTCATTCGGCCGCCCGAGAGCCTCGGTGCAAGCCGAAATTGCAATCTTTGGTGTCGTAGTAAGCCCTCCGGGCGTATGCCGCGTATGCTGCAATTGTGAGATTGTGTGACATGATGTGACAGCGGCGGTGCGGTATACGGCTGCTAAGTGGCAACTGCCGGTGTCCCCAAGGCTTTCCGACCCATGCCCGATACGATTCTCATCGTCGATGACGAGCCCGGGGTGCGCACGCTGTTGCGCACGGGGCTCGAGGCCGAGGGCTTCTCCGTGGTCGAGGCCGGTAACGGCGCCGAGGCGGAGAGCCAGCTCGCCGCCCATCCCATCAGCCTGCTGACGCTCGACCTCAAGCTCGGGGGCGAGGACGGGCTCAAGCTCGCGCGCGACCTGCGCGCGAAACGCAATACCCCGATCGTCATGATCACGGGCAAGGGCGACCCCATCGATCGCGTGGTGGGGCTCGAGCTCGGGGCGGACGACTACATCGCCAAGCCGTTCCTGATGCGGGAGGTCGTCGCGCGCGTGCGGGCCGTGCTCAGGCGCTATCAGGCCGGCGACCCGGGTGCGGCTCCCGAGCCGGCCGCTTGCGACGGCTCGCGCCATGCCTTCGAGGGCTGGACCATGGACACGCGGCGGCGGGAGGTGGTGATGCCGGACGGCACGCCCTGCGACCTCACGACGGCCGAATTCAACCTGCTCCAGATCCTGGTCCAGCGCCCCGGCCGGGTGCTGTCGCGCGACGAGCTGATGGACCTTCTCAAGGGGCATGACTGGACACCGATGGACCGCTCGATCGACGGCCTCGTCGCCAGGTTGCGCAAGAAGATCGAGCCCGGCAACGAGCGCCCGCAGCTCGTCAAGACGGTGCGCGGGATCGGCTACGTGTTTGCGGGCACCGTGAAGCGGGTTTAGCGCAGGGCAGGGCCGACGGGCAGGGGCGGATGCGTCCGCCGCTCAGTCCTGCAGCGCTTCATGCAGCGCCAGGGCGAGATCCGCACGCTTATAGGGCTTGCGCAGAATGGCGACGTCGGCCGTGCCGGGCTGCGTCTCCTCGGCCGCATAGCCCGTGGTCAGGAGAACTCTGATGCGCGGCGCGTGCTCGCGGACCCAGTGGGCGACGTCATAGCCCGATACGCCGCCCGCCATGACGATGTCGCTCAGGACGACCTGTATGTCGTCGTCCGATTGCAGGATGCGGATGGCGGCGGCTCCGTTCTCGGCTTCGAGGGCGACGTAGCCCAACCCCTCCACGCGCTGCAACGTGAGCTCGCGGACCTCGGGATTGTCCTCGACGACCAGCACGACCTCACTGTTCTTCGAGAGCGGAACGGTTTCGGCGGGGCCGGCTTTGGTCTCGGTGGTATCCTCCGTGCGCGGGAGGTAGAGGTTGACGGTCGTGCCGCGGCCCGGAGCGCTTTCGATGGACGCGTGCCCTCCCGACTGCTCGGCGAAGCCGTAGACCGTGCTGAGGCCGAGACCCGTTCCGCGTCCAGGCTCCTTGGTGGTGAAAAACGGCTCGAAAGCGCGTTCGAGCACCGCCGGCGACATGCCGTGGCCGGTATCGCTCACTGAGATCAGTACGAACTCGCCGTTGCCGGGAATGCCCGCATCCCTGGCCGTCGCGTTACGACTCTCGATGACGAGGTTTCCGCCTTCCGGCATGGCGTCGCGCGCGTTGATGGCCAGATTGAGGATGGCATTCTCGAGCTCGCTCGCGTCGGCGCGCGTGCGGCCGACGTTGCCGGCCAGCATGGTGGTGAGGGCGATGGGCTCGCCGAGCGAGCGCTGCAGGATCTCGGTCAGGTTGAGGATCATCTCGTTGACGTCCAGCACCTGCGGCGTGAGACGGCGGCGGCGGGCGAAGGTGAGAAGCCGCTTGGTCAGCGCGGCGCCCATGTCCGCCGCGTCGGCGGCGCGTTTCAGGAACGCCGCCTTCGGCCCCAGCTCGGGATCGGCGCCGAGCAGCTCCAGATTTCCTGTGATGATGGTCAGCAGGTTGTTGAAGTCGTGCGCCACGCCGCCGGTCAACTGGCCGAACGCCTCCATGCGCTGGGCCTGGATCAGGGCCGCGTGCGCTTCCTCGCGGCGGCGGATCTCGGCCTCGAGCGCCCGCGTGCGGTCGGCGACGCGCGCCTCGAGCTCGGTGTTGGCGGCGGCGAGGGCCACCTCGGCGAGCTTGCGGTCCGTCACATCGCGCAGAACGACCATGTAGGACTTGCGGCCGTCGATCATCTGCTTTGCGATGGAGGCTTCGGCCGGAAACTCCGATCCGTCCTTGCGGCGCGCGAAGATCTCCTGGCGCTCGCCCATCTTGCGGGCGGCGATCGGTGAAGCGGAGAAATCAGCGACGTGGCGGGTGTGCCTCGATCGCATGCGCTCGGGGATCAGGATGTCGAGCGGCTGGCCGATGATCTCGGAGGGGCGGTAGCCGAACATCGTCGCCGCGCCCTCGTTGAACAGGGTTATGCGGAGCCTGTCGTCGAGCGAAATGATGGCGTCTGCGGCAATGGCGAGAAAGGCCGAAACCTGAGCCTGGGCCAGCTCCGCATTGCTCGAAGCCGGGTGCGAAGAGGGTGCGTCCTTGGCCATGCCGTATGATCACCTGGGTCGACGAGGACCGTGCCAGGGCTCTCATCTGTTGAGCCTTGGGTTGCAGCCTCGTTATTCGATGGAGCATCGATTGGGCCAAGGCTCGCCAAGGGCCGGACAATCGTCGGACGCGACGCATGCCTCGCACACGGTTTGACGCCGCCCTTGGCCGAGCCTGCTACCCTGGAGGGACGCGGTCCTTTCCCGCTGCCGGTTCGTCGCGAAAGCGTGCAGAGCAAGAGAGGTCTGCTGCGCTTCCGCTCCTCTCGGCCGCGCGAAAGTCCTCGCGTCAATGCCCATCCGATTATGGGGTCGCAGCCTAGATCATCGTCGAAAAGCGAACAAGGATCTCACGGGCGCGCAGGCCATGTGTCGCTTCGGTTTTCCTCCGACGGCGCCGTGCCGTGCTGGGATGCGCATCCGATCCAGGAGGGGCCCCTACGCGAGGGGCGGCGTCTCAGTCGCCCGCGGGAGGGTTCTTCTGCTCGAGCGTGTGGAGGTAGGCTACCACGCCGGCAATCTCGTCCGGCGAAAGGACGAACTCCGGCATGTCGGCATGTCCGGAGGTGATGCCTTCGGCGAGGGATTCTTCAAGGCTTTCAGGAGGGTATCGTTTCACGACGTCGCGGAAGGGTGGAGCCTCGGCGTGCGGGCTCGTGCCGTTCGGGCCGATCGCATGGCACCGGCTGCACCGGGACTCGAGGGCGTGACGGCCCTTGTCGATCGCCGTGGGCTCTGCCGGGGCCGGCGTCGCCGCGACGAGGCAAAGGAGCGCGACAGAGGTCCGAGCTCGGGATCTGGCCTTAAGCACCATCGCGCGCGTCCGCTATTTCTGCCTGAGGCTCATGATGTAAGCGACGACATCGTCGCGCTCCTCGGCCGGAATGATGAGGTTGGGCATGGTCGGATGGGACGTCTGCAGCCAGACGATCAACGCGCGCTCGGTCATGCCGGGCGTGTTGGCTATCGTCACGAAGTCCGGCGCATCCTCGGTGGGCAGGGTGTCCTCGGCCGGGGTTTCGACGCGGTGGCATTCGGCGCAATGCGCGCGTGCGTAGGCGAGACCTTCCGTAGCGTTGCCGATCTCCCCGGCGTGAACCGCAGCCGGCGCCGACAGCGCCATCGACATCAAGACAATCCGTGCCATGCGCATGAAACGTTCTCCGATGACTGGATCACTTTCCCCGCCGATCATGGGGCACCGCCAGCCTGGGTCAACGCCGCGCTGGGTGCGCAGAGGGCATCAATTATGCTGTGGGGGGTCCAGACCGTCATAAAGCCGAGTATCCCGATCGAGATTCCGGCGATGCGCCGCATGCTCTGGCGCGATCCCAGGACGGTGAGCGCGCCGAAGCCGGCGGTTGCCGCCAGGAGACCGGGCAGCGTCCCGGCGCCGAACGCCGTCATGACCGAGGCACCGCCGGCGGCGGATCCGCTGAGCATGGCCGTGAAGAGTGCGCCGTAGACCATCGCGCACGGCATCATGCCCCACGCGAGACCGCCCATCAGCGCGGTCGGATAGCGGCCGAGCCGCGGCACCGCGGTGCGGGCGAGGCGGTCGGCCAGGGGCGCGAGGGCACGGTCGAGCAGCGACAGCGGCGGAAGCAGGCCCGCCGTCGAGAGGCCGATCCACATGAGTGCGACGGCGCCCGCCCACTGCACGAGGCGGAAGGCGATCTCTCGGTCGAGCCAAGCGATGGCGGGCGCGCCGAGGGCTCCGACCAGGGCGCCGGCCAGGGTGTAGGACAGGATGCGGCCGGCGTGCGTCAGCGCTGCGATGCGGGCGCCTTCGGCGGCGCTCCGCGGGGCGCCGAAGTGGAGCAATCCGACGGACACGCCCGCGCACATGCCCGCGCAGTGAAGGGTGCTCGCGAGCCCGAGACCAAAACCGGCGGTGAGGAGAAGGCCGTTGGGGTCCATGGGCTCATGCCGTCTCGGGGCTGCGGATGCACGCCAGAAGCGCGGGGATGGCCGCGGCAACGAGCATCCAGAAAACGAGCGTATCCGGATCGGAAGCGAAAGGCGCCAGGAAGTAGCCGGAGCCCCATCCGCAGATGAGGAGGAAAACCGGGGCGGCGAGGGCTGCGACGGTCCAGCGCCGGCGGCCGGTGGCATTCAGCCGCTTCGCGCTCAGTGCCGTGAAGGCATAGAGACAGATGAGCGCCCATAGAACTGCGGCCATGGTCGGGATTTCGGGGGCGGCGTTCATGCTCTCATCGAAGCTTCCGTCGTTGAAGAGACCGATGCCGACGAGCGCGGCTGCGGAGATCGCGGCCGTGCCGAGCAGCCATTCTCTGCGGCTCGCCCGGCCTTTCAACGAAAAAAGGAGATCGATGAGATAGCCGGTCATGCCTTCCCCTCCTGTTTTCGTGGTGCGCGGGGCCGTGACCTCGTGGCAGACGGAGCATCGAGAGGCGACAGCCGGGTCAAGGGCCAGAGAAATCGCGTAGCGCTTGCCTCATGTATTGCGCAAGCGGTTTGATGGCGCCATCAAACCGTGGAGGTTTTTCCGCCTTGCGCTCCTCCAGCCACGCGAACGCCCGCGCGTCGATGCTGTCCCTCTCTTGAGCCACAGCCTAGCGGCGCCAGTCCCCTTCGGTTTGACCCAGGTCAAAGCGGGGATCGGGCGCTCGGCGACATAGTTTTCGAGAGCAATCCCGCCCTTCGGATCGACGACGCCATGCGCAACGCCGCCCTGATGTCCCTTCTTGCCGCGTTCGTTCTTTCTCCCGCGCTTGCGCAGGACGAGCCGCCGGTGCCCAACGAAGGGCCCTGGCGGCTCATCCTCAGAGATCAGCTCAAGAACGAGAAAGCGTGCGACTTGAACGAGGTTCTGACCTACCAGGAGATTCCGCTCGGCACCGATGTCGGCGTCGACGGCCGCGTGTCCTGCTTCGACGGGCGCGAGTTCAACTTCACGCGCAAGGCCAAGCACCAGAAGTTCTCGCTCGAGGTCTGCTCGCCGGCGGTGTGCTAGGTTGCGGACTCATGATTGGGTGGGCATTGACGCGAGGACTTTCGTGCTGCCGGCAGGAGCGAAAGCGCAGCAAACCTCCATGGTTTGCAAGCTTTCGCGACGAACCGGGAGCGCGAAAGGACCGCGCCCCTGCGGGGTGAACCAAGACAAGCCAATGGCGGCGTCAAACCGCTTGCCCGATGCATAAGCATCGAGCTGCGCGATTTTCCTGGCCCTTGGCTTGTCTTGGCTCATCAATGTCCCACCCAATCATGAGTCCGCAACCTCATCCTCAATCCCAGAGATCGAGGATGAGGTTGACGGGAAACGACGGCGCGTCGCGGGTTGCGGCCCAGCGGTCGAGGGCGTGACGGTCGGCTGTCTCGAGGACATTGGGAAGCATCCCGTCCAATGCCGATTCCGTCGCGTGATGGCGGCCCCTCAGGCCGACCACCTCCGTCAATGTGGCCGCGACACCGTCGGCGGGCGTCATCCGGCCGGCGATGAAACCGCTCAGGATGATCGTAACCCCGCGATGGCGCTCGCCGATCTCGGCATGCTCGCGGCTCAGCCGATTGAGCAGGGCACGGGTGTCCAGCGTCGCGTCCTTGCTCTTGGCGAGGATCGGGAACAGGGCTTCGTCCTGGAAGTCGGCGTGCTCGGACCAGCTCGGCTCAAGGACGACATTCAGCACGCGCGCGATGCGCTGGGCGACGGCGGGCGGAGGGTGTTCCGCGAGGCTCGCCAACCCCTTGTCGATCTCGGCCTGGAGGTGACGATCCGCCGCAAGCCTTTGGCCGAGGTCGATCGTCTGCCGGGGGGGTGTCGCACGTGGGGGAGGCATGGCCGGACCTTCGTTCGCAAGTCCGACTGACCATAACGCCGCAGCTCCAGGGTCCTTTGATTGGGATCATGTCCATCCCACCGGACCTCCGAGTGTTACAAACTCTCACAAATCGTCACGACCCCTACATACGCATGGTGCGTAACCCCTCTTAAATCCGGGCATCGCACCAAAGGCGCACCGCTCAGTCATGCGGTCGAGGAGAGACGATGCTGGCGACCCATTCCCCTGAGGCCCGTCCTCATGCGCAGCGCACGCAAAGCCCCCGACAGGACGTCCGCGAGAGCCGGTCGCTCGAAGAGCGGCTGACGCAAGCGTCCGAGCGGCGGCTCGAGCCCAAGGAGCACGTGTTCTGCGAAGGCGATCAGCGCAGCCATGTGTATCGGGTCGAGGAGGGCGTGATCGCCATCTACAAGACGCTGTTCGACGGCCGGCGTCGCATCATCGACTTTGCCTATCCGGGAGATTTCATCGGCCTCGGCGTGCTCGGCGAGCACATCATGAGCGCCCAGGCCACCTGCCCCGCACGAGTGCGTTGCCTGTCGGCCTCCGCCCTGGAAAGCCTTGCCGAGACCGACGCCTCGCTGGCGCTCAAGCTCTATAAGTCCGTCTGCCAGGATCTGGCGGCCGCGCGCAGCCTGCTGGTCACGGTCGGGCAGCGCAGCGCCGTCGAGCGGATGGCGGCGTTTCTGCTGGCGCTTTACCGGCGCGGCGCGGGGGGGACCGAGGGCGCGATCAAGCTTGCCATGCGCCGCAGCGATATCGCGGATCTGCTCGGGCTCACGATCGAAACGGTCAGCCGGACCTTCACGAAGCTGCGCGAGATGGGCGTGATCGAGGTCGAGCAGGGCGGAACGACGGTGATGCTCCTCGATACCGAGCGCCTGGCGGACCTCGCCAACGAGTAATGACCCCCGGTGCTGCGGTTTTCGCCGCGGATGGGGTAGGGGATCCGGCTCTTTTCAACCGGAAGGATGAGCGAAACGGAAAAAGGCCACGCGATCTCCCGCGCGGCCTTTCGCGTGTCCGGTCTCGGGCGTTCGTCAGGCTGCGTCGGCGAGCCTCTGCAGGGTCAGCGGATCGACGATCCTGAGGCCGCCCGGGGTGTCTCGCACCGCGCCTTCTCTTTTGAGGCACAACAGAGCCGCGCTGAGCTTGTCGATGCTCATGTCGAGCTGGCGTGCGACGAAGCCCGCGGTGATGTCGTCGGAAATGAGATCCGGATCGCGGCCTTCGGGGCCGTTCATACTGGAGAGCGCCAAAAGGAAATTCGCGACGCGCGCGGCTGCCGGGGCTGGCTCTGCGGCGAGGGCCCTGTCGCGCAGGTAGTCGAACTCCCGCTCGACGGCGGATGCCAGCCGGAACGAGAGGCGGTCGTCGCTGTCGAGCGCCGCCGAGAACGCCTCCTCCGGAACGAGGCTTACGACCGTATCGACCATCGCCTGGGCCGTGCTCACGTGGTGCGCAAGATGGCCGAGGCCGACGATGTCGCCGGGGAATGCGAACTCGATGACGTCGTGGCGTCCGTCCGCCCAAAGCATGTAATGACACACGGTTCCGCGCTCGATGCGATAGAGCGTGCGCGTATTGCCGGGCTGGAAGAGAATCTCGCCTGTTGCCACGGTCTGGAGCACGAGACCGGTATCGCTCGACGCCTGGGAGGGCTTTCCGCCGTCAATGCCTGGGTCGAAATTTTCTGTCTGGCAAACGGTTGCCATAACGCATTACTCCAACGTCTCCGCCGAGATTTAGTTTTTCACCTCGCCACAATCAAGTCTAATTAATAAACGCGACAATCGGGTAAGGCGCTCGCCGTTATCCTAAACTTTGAGCGAGCGCGGCTGTTCCTTGGGGAACTTCCGAAATTTCATATCCCGGATTTCGATCCGTAAGAGGATGACATAACATCCATTTTTTTACGGCATTCGACTTTCGTACCAATAACATGCGCCGACCAATTCGGTGGAGCAGGGGTGCCGGTTAGGCCTCGGCGAATTTGACCGCCGCGCCCGGCGGGCATTCGCCGCGCTGGATGCTGATCCCGAGGTGCAGGGATTCGGCGATGCGTTCGGCGCGGTCGATAAAGAGCGCCGCCGGGGGGCCGGGACAGACGGCGTTGGCGGTTGTGCGGAACAGCGCCAGCCAGCGCTCGAAGTGCGTGCGCGAGATTTCCGCAATCGCCATGTGGACCGGCATGGGGCGGCCCTTATAGCGTCCCGTCATCAGCACCACCGAGGACCAGAAGGCTGACAACTTATCGAGATGTTCGGGCCAGTTATCGATGCGCGCCTCGAAGATCGGACCGAGCATCGGATCGCGCCGTACCTCGGCATAGAAAGCGTGGACCAGCTCCCGGATCATCGGCTCCGTGATCCCGGCGGCGAGACCGGGGGCCTTCGGATGGGGCTCGTGCTGCATTGCGGCAATGCCTTCTTGCGAAATAAGATATATTCATAATACATCTTACGCGGCGCGCAGGGTCAAGGTATGCCGATGTGGCATTTCGGCGGAGGTTTCATGCGGCTCACCCAGCTTTCCGATTTTTCGATGCGTGCGCTCATGTATCTCGGAACGAATCCCGGCCGTCTGGTGACCATCCAGGAGATTGCCAGAGCCTACGGCATTTCCGAGAACCATCTCATGAAAGTGGTGCACCGGCTGGCACAGCACGGGTTCGTCGAGACTGTGCGGGGGCGCGGCGGCGGCTTGCGGCTCAAGGGGCCGGCGGAGAAGATCCGCCTCGGAGCCGTGGTGCGTGCGGTCGAGGAGGATTTCCGTCTGGTGGAATGCTTCGGAACGGGCGACACGTGCCGCATCACCAACGTCTGCCGGCTGAAGATCGCGCTCAATCAGGCGCTGGGCGCCTTTATGGCGTCGCTCGACCAATGGACGCTCGCCGACCTGGTGCAAAACCCCAAGGCGCTCGCGGAGGCGCTGGCGATCGACGCGGCATGAGGGAATTCGGACGCGTCGCGGATCACGATCTTCAAGAATAGGGCCCAAGGACAGCATCATGGCTCTTTCGACCCGTCTCACCGAGCGATTTGGGATCTCGCATCCGATCGTCTCAGCGCCTATGGCGTTTGCCGCCGGCGGGCGTCTGGCGGCGGCTGTGTCCGAGAGCGGCGGGCTCGGCCTCATCGGTGGCGGCTACGGCGACAGGGCGTGGCTCACCGAGCAACTGGCGCAGGTCGGCTCGTCGCCGTTCGGCTGCGGGTTCATCACCTGGTCGCTTGCGCGGCAGCCGGAACTTCTGGATCTCGTGCTCGAGCGGGGGCCTAAAGCGGTTTTCCTCTCGTTCGGCGATCCGGCGCCGTTTGCCCCGCGGATCAAGGAGGCCGGCGCCGCCTTGATCTGCCAGGTGCAGACCCGGCGCGATGCCGCGCACGCGCTCGATTGCGGGGCGGACGTGATCGTCGCCCAGGGCGCGGAGGCCGGCGGGCACGGGGAGATCCGGGCGACGTTCACGCTGGTGCCCGAGGTGGCGGACCTCATCCGGCAGCGGGCGCCGGACACCTTGCTCTGTGCTGCGGGCGGCATCGGGGACGGCCGCGGGCTTGCGGCGGCGCTCATGCTCGGGGCGGACGGTGTTCTCGTCGGGTCGCGGCTGTGGGCCACGCAAGAGGCCAACGTGGGGCCGAGAATGCACGCGGCGGCGCTGGCCGCGAACGGCGACGACACGATCCGCTCGCAGGTCATGGACCTCGCGCGCAAGCTCGACTGGCCGCCGCGCTACACGGCGCGCGTGCTCAAGAACACGTATATCGCCCGCTGGCACGGGCGCGAGGCGGAGCTGATGTCGGTTGCGGATGAGGAGGCTGCCAAGTACCGCGCGGCCTGGGCGGCGGACGACCCGGAGGGCAGCAATACGTTCGTTGGTGAGGCCGTCGGTCTGATCGCGGACGTCGTGCCCGCGCGGGATGTCATCCAGCGGATGGTCGCGGAGGCCGAGGAGCAGCTTCAGCGTTTCCGTCGGACATGAGCCCCGAGGCAGGCTCGGGTGTCCTGACGACGGCATTGGGCGCGGAGCTTCCGTGCTGCGCTTTGCTCCGGCGGGCGTCGAGCTTAGCGGCAGATGAGGACCGGGATCGTGCTGTGGGTCAGCACCTTGATGGCCTGGCTGCCGAGCAGGAAGCGCATCAGACCGCGCCGTCCGTGGGACGCCATGACGATGAGGTCGCACCCGTGCTTCTCCGCCGTCTCGACGATGCCTTCGGCGGGAAACTGATCCTTGACGTGCAGCGTCGTGCAGTCGACGGCCGCCGCCTTGGCCGTGTCCGCGACGGCGGTGAGGATCTGGGCCGCGTTGGCCGCGACGCTTTCGTCGTACTCCTTGATGGGAAACGCCATGGCGACTTCACCCGGGGCGACGGCGACCCAGGGCTCGGTGACGTTGATGGCCGTCACCTTCGCGCTGAGGCCCTTGGCGATTTCCAACCCTTGTGCGACGGCTTTCTGCGCGAGCTCCGAGCCATCGGTTGCGATCAGGATATGCTTGAACATGAGGCCTCGCTCTTTCGGTTCGATGATCCACGCTGCGGCCGCGACGGGGGTTCGCTTCGCAGTCTAGTCGATATCGGCACGCTTTGGCTTTCCGGATATCCTGCGGCTGTTCCAATATGGCGACGTCGTTCGCCGCGTCCGGAGGTTGCCATCTTGATCCATCTCGCATGCCGCCGCCATTGGCCGATGACCTTGATCCTGGGCAATTTTTTTGTGCTCGCAGTGATTTCGGGAGGCGGAGGGGCGCGTGCGGACACCGAGGTTCAGCCGGCCCTTCTCGCCGGGTCCAAACCCGGGACGGTGTTCAGGGTCTGGCCGCTCGAGGGCGGCGTCAACTCCGGCTACAAAGGGTATCGCGTCCTCTACCGGTCGACGGACTACAACGAGCGGCCTGTTGCCGTGACCGGGGCCGTCCTCTTTCCCGCCGCTTCCGCTGCAAAACCGCGGGACGTCGTGGCCTGGGCGCACCCGACCACCGGCGTCGTTTCCAGATGCGCGCCGACTCTCATTCCGGACCTCGCTGGCACGATCATGGGCATCGACGATCTGACCGACGCCGGCTACGTGATCGTCGCCACCGATTACGTCGGGCTCGGCACCAAGGACCATCATCCCTATCTCGTGGGGGTGAGCGCGGCGCGGGCGGTCATCGATTCCGTGCGGGCGGCGCGGCAACTCAAGGACGCGGGAGCGGGGCATCGGTTCGCCGTCTGGGGTCATTCTCAAGGTGGACATGGCGCGCTGTTCACGGGGCTCGGCGCGTCGGCCTATGCGCCGGAGCTGACGCTCGTCGGCGTGGCCGCCGCCGCGCCAGCCACCGAGCTCGTCGATCTTTTCGAAGCGGACCGCGAAACCCCGAGCGGGCGGTCGCTGACGTCGATGACGGTGCTGTCCTGGTCGCGCGTGTTCGGTTTTCCGCTCGACCGCTTCGTGGAAAAACGGGCGATGCCGAGGTTCGAGGCGCTCGCGGGAGACTGCATCGAGACCATCGCGGACTTCATGAAGGAGAGCGAGGACGAGAAGGCGCTGGCGCACGCGTTCCTGAAGGTCGACCCGGTCCGCACCCCGGAGCTGCGGGCGATCATGGATCGGAACACACCGGGGGCGCTGCCGGCCGGTACGCCCGTTTTCATCGCCCAGGGCACGGCGGACGACCTCGTTCGGCCCGCCGTCACGCGGGCTTACGTTTCGTCTCTCTGCCGGGGCGGCGCGCACGTGAAGCTGCACACCATGCCGGGCGGTGGGCACATGTGGGCGGGCCGCGACAGCGCCTCGGCGGCGGTGGCCTGGATCGGCCAGCGCTTCAAGGGTCACGCGCCGCCGGACGATTGCCGGTGACGGGAGTTTCGAAGGTGAAGGAATTTTCCGCGTAGCCAGGTTGCTCTCCGCGTCCGGGTCGGGTAGATCAACGCAGCGCGGGTGCCGGTCGCTTCGCCCGCGCGGGTGCATCAACCTATTGCGCTGAGATCAAAGCGATTTTCTTGGGTAAGCTGCCGTAGCTCAGTGGTAGAGCACTCCCTTGGTAAGGGAGAGGTCGCAAGTTCAATCCTCGCCGGCAGCACCAGAACTTCCCATAAAATCAATTTGCTAACCTTGGATCCTTGGGTCTTTCCGGCTCGGCGGAAGCACGGCCGTGCGCGCAATCGGCGCGCCTGGATCCCAGCCGCCCCGCCCATGCGGAGCGGGGCTCCGCCATTATAGGTGCGGGGCGCGGCAGTCCAAACTCAACGTCACTCCGGCGAAGGCCGGTGTCCAGACACCCTTCCGTATACCGAGCGGCGCACCGTTCTGGTTACGGGCACGTACGTGACGGTCATGGGCCCATCGACGGCTAATAAGCTCAATCCCGACAATGGCGGTTCAAAATAAATAGCGCGCGGTTTCGTTCCATCGCTAATGCGGATTACTGACATTTCTTGTGAGGCAACTATTGTGCAATATATGAAAGTCGGTTTAGTTGTCGCCCTGCACGAACTTCAAAGACGCTGTTCTGAGGTTGGGACGGGACCGCCATGGACAAGCTCGATGCGATGAACGTGTTGACCAAGGTGGTCGCGACCGGAAGTTTCGCCGAGGCTGCCCGACGTCTCGGCGTCACTCGCTCCGCTATCAGCAAGGCCATCACCCAGCTCGAGCATGAGCTCGGTGCGCGCCTTCTCGACAGGACGACACGGCGCGTCACGCCGACCGAGGTGGGGCTTGCGTACTACGAACGGTGTCTCGGCATTCTCGCCCAGATCGCGGAGACGGAGGCGCAGATCTCACGCCTTCACGATGAGCCTAAGGGCGTGCTCAAGGTCAACGCGCCGATGTCGTTCGGCACGCTCTATCTCGGGGCGGCCATTGCCGACTTCATGGACCGCTATCGCGACCTCAAGGTCGAGCTGACGCTGACCGACCGAATGATCGATCCGCTCGAGGAGGGCGTGGACATCACGGTGCGCATCGGCACGCTCGCCGACTCGAGCCTGATCGCGCGGCGCATCGCGACGGCCCGCATGATGCTGGCTGCAAGCCCTGACTACATCTCCCGCCACGGGGCGCCGAAAGCCCCCTCCGATCTCTCGCAGCACAAATGCCTCCACTACGGGCATTCGACCACCGTCCCGCGCTGGCAGCTCACCGACAACGATACGGTCGTCTCGGTGCCGGTGACGGCCTGTCTCAGCTCCAACAACGGCGATACGCTGCGCGACGCGGCGGTCAAGGGCATCGGCATCGCCCGTCTGCCGAGCTTCATCATCGGCGGCGACATCGTGTCGGGGCGGCTCAGGACCGTGCTGCCCGACTATCCGCCGCAGGAGCTTACCATCCACGCGCTCTATGCGCCGAACCGGTTCCTCGCCGCCAAGTCGCGCGTGTTCATCGACTTCCTCGTCGAGCGGTTCTCGCGGCCGTCGTGGGAAAAGTGCGAGCGGGCCAGGGTGGTCGAGAAGGCGCGCTGAGGCGCCTGTAGGGCGCCGCCGACCGGGGCGCTACGGCGTGGGGATTGCGAACGGAGCGCCGGGGCCGGGGTGCGGCGCGCCTCCTGCGGATGCCTCGATGTCCTCGAGCAGGTCGGCTTCCTTCTTCAGCATCGTGTCCACCTTCGACGGCAGGACCTCGAACTCCCAGCCGTCCGTGCGGGCGCGGATGTCGGCGGCGGCTTTCTTCGCGTCGCCCTCGCCCGAGGGGTCGATGGCGATCCAGGTGCCGCCGTCCTCGCCGCGCCGCACGTGGAGCGCGATCTTGAGGCCGCCGTCGGTCTCGAAGCGCACGGTTCCGGCCTCGGTCTCCGGCGTCGCGGGCTTCTTGCGCACGCGCTCGAAGTCAAGGAACGAGGCCGCCTCGACGATGTTGTCGATCATGTTGACGTACTTGACCTTCTTGCCGGCCGGAATGGCCGCGAGAGCGTGGCTGCCGTCGTCGTTGCGCTTCAGCGTGTAGAGCGGCTCGCCACGGACCTCGACGGTGAGGTCCTTGATCCTCTCAGTCTGGGTCTCGAACACCCGCGGGTTGGCCCAGTCCTTGAGCGCGGACCCTCCCGGGATGGCCGTGCTCGCGAGCCAGCTCTGCTCGTCGCCCGGCCTGCGCACATAGGTGCCGCCCGTGCCTTGCCCGGCGGCGGGTGCTGCGCCCGTCCTCTGCTTGCCGGCAATGATTTCGCCCAGCGTGCGCCCGGCCGCGTCCTCGAGCGTGATGAGACGGGCATTGGAACTCTTGCCGGCCGGGTCATCGACCTCGAGCAGGCCATAGCGGTCGGCGACGCGCGTCTTGGGCTCGAGAAGCCTGGCGTCCGTCAACGCGAGCAGAAGCGCGCGGACTTTCTCGTTCATCGCCGGGTAGCCGTCCTGGCTGGTCACGCGCCACACCTCTCCGTCCCGCTCGATGGTCAGCGGCTTGCCGCCCTGGGTGACGACGATGCGGTCGATGCTCGCGGCCTCGGAGGCGAGGGCCGGGAAGAGCTTGCCGGTGCCGAGGGCCTCTCCGGTCCACGGCGCGCGGAGGGAATAGACCGCGATGGCTGCGATCAGGGAGAGTGCGGCTACGGTGGCGAGGGCTGCAAACTGCTTGGGCGTCATCGCTCTTCTCTCTCGGTCTTGATCTCGGCGGTCACGATTTCCCGGGCGTGCGGCGGGACCGCCAGACCGTCCAGCCGATGCCGCCGGCCGCGATCAGCAGGGGAACGAGGGCGATGTTGGCGAACTTCAGCCAGCCGTCGAGCCGGTCGATGCTTTGGCTCAGCGCACGCTTCACCTGGCGCAGCTCGCCGCGGGTCTCGAGCATCTGGTTCTTGAAGGCGTCGATGGCCGCGCGCTCCCGATCGGACACGATGACGTTGCCGCCGGCGGCTGCGCTCGTCGTCTGCAGTTTCTCGAGCTCCTGCTCGACGGACTTGAGTCTCGCGGTCAGCGCTTCCTCCTTCTCGCGGAACTTGCGCTCGGCATCGCGGCGCAGGTCCTCGACGAGGGTGAAGGTGCGGTCCTTGATGCCGCGTCCGCGGAGCGCGATCAGCGCATCGCTGCCGGAGAGGTTCTCGAGCGCACCGACGACGAAGGCGCCGTTGCTGGCGGACGGCATCACGAACTGCTGGCCGAGCATCTCGCGGCTCTCGACCCAGAAGCGGTCGGCCATGAGATCGGTGTCCGCGATGACGATGGCGTTGATGCGGCCCGAAGCGACGTGGCCGGGCCCGGGCTTCTGCCCGGTGGGCGGCGTCTCTGCGGGTTTGGCCTCCTCTTTCGCGGAGCCGGCGGACGTGCCGTCGGCCTTGCCGTCCGTCGTCCCGGCCTGCGGGTCGCCTTTCTTCGGCGTACCGTCCGGGAACGCGGTTCCGGCTTCGCCGCCGATGCGCGCGGCGAGAACCAGCGGCGTTCCGCCCGGCACGTAGTTGCGTAGAAGGGCTACGGGGTCGCCGCCCATGCCGACCTTGGAGGTGTCGACCACCATGGCCTCGGACGAGGTCCTCAGGATGGGCGTCACCGCGGTCGTCGCGCCGGCCACCGGCGAGAGGATGCCGGCGGAGGCGAGGTTCAGGGTCTCGATGCCGCTCGAGAGAACGTCGCGCTGGTCGATATTGGACTGGTCGAGGCTGAGCCAGGCCACGTACTCCGTCACCATGCCGTCCTCGCCGCGTCCGAACTGAACGCGGCGTGCGTGGCGAATGTCGGCCGCCGTCTTCTTGGGGTCGAAGTCGATGCCCCAGGCTTTCAGGAGCCGCGCGAGCTCGGCGCGGCCCTCGCCCTGCTTCTGCATCAGCTCGAACTGGGCCGCCTCGGCCATCGGGTCGATCATCACGAGCAGCTTTCCGCCCTTCAGCGCGTACTGGTCGATGGCGTAGGCGGCCTCCGGCGTCAGTTGGGTCGGCTGGGCGACGAGCAGCACGTCGATGTGCGAGGGAATCTCCTTGGCGCTCTGCTCGATGCTCTCAACGTCAAAGAACTCGCGGATCTGGCTCATCATGATCCAGGGCGGGGTCTGCTGCTGCGTCATCGGGTTCTGGCCGCCGTCGAGCGGCAGGGACGTCATGACGCCGACGGTGGGCTTCTTCGGGTCGGAGAGCGTGTGGATGAGCTTCGTGATGTCGTATTCGACGAAGTTGCCGCGGCTCGGAGTGAAGAAGCCGATCACCTCCCGGTTGTCGGTGGCGTTCTCGGCGACGAGACCGAAGTATCCCATCTCGCCCTCGGCGTTGAGGCGCTGCCCGCTCAAGCCGGCCGCGACGGCCTGATCCTCGGCGTCGGAGAACGGTGCGGGATCCAGGATCTCGAGCTCGAGCTTGCCGCCGGAAATGCGCTGGAACTCCTCGAGCAGCGCGCGCACGCGATCGAAATAGCGCGCGTAGGAGGGGGCGACCTCGCCGAGCTTGCTCGAGAAATAGAGGCGCGCCTTGATCGGCTCGTCCATGGCGCGGAGGACGGCGACCGAGCCGGGGGAGATCGAATAGAGCTTGTCCTGGGTGAGGTCGGCTTTCCAGCCTCCGAGCGTCTCGGAGGCGATGAGATTGATGGAGAGGAGGGTGACGGCCGCCAGCGCGAGGCCGCCCCAGGCGAGGCGCGCGGGGGAAAGGCGCGAAGCGCGCGAAACGAGGCCGGAGAAGGCGGAGGCGACGCGAGTGCGGAAGGCGGCGGGGCGTTCTGTCATTGCGCGGACCTCAAGCGGATTTCCTCTGGCCGACGGCGATCGCATTGGCGAACAGCGCGAAGGCGATGACGGAGACGAAGAAGACGATCGAGTCGAGACGAAGGACGCCGCGCGTGATCTCCTCGTAATGGGTGAGGAAGCTCATGCTCGATACGGCATCGGCGACGATGCGGGGCGTCCAGAGGCGCAACGTGTTCTGGACGAGCTCCATGCCGCTCGTGACCAGCAGGAAGCAGACGGTGGCCGATAGGATGAAGGCGATGACCTGGTTCCTGGTCAGCGCTGAAATGAAGGCGCCGATGGCGAGGAAGGCGCCGGCGACGAGGAAGCTTCCGAGGTAGCTCGCGAGGATGACGCCGTTGTCCGGATCGCCGAGCACGTTGACGGTGATCCAGATGGGGAACGTCAGCGCCAGCGCGAGGCCGATGAAGGCCCATGCGGCGGCGAACTTGCCGAGGATGGCCTCGGTGGGGGAGACCGGCAGCGTCATCAGGAGCTCGATGGTGCCGCTTTTGCGCTCCTCGGCCCAGAGCCGCATGGCGACGGCGGGAACGAGCAGCAGGTAGAGCCAGGGATGATAGGCGAAGAAGGAATCGAGGTTGGCCTGTCCGCGCTCGAAGAAGCCGCCGATGTAGAAGGCGAAGGCGCCGGTGGCGGCCACGAAGATGGTGAGGAACACGGCCGCCAGGGGCGTTGCGAAGTAGGCGGCGAACTCGCGCTTGGCGATGATGTAGGCGTTCCGGAGCGTATCGCGCATGGGTGAGCTTTCGTCCTCAAGCCTGGGCCGACATGGTGATCTCGCGGAAGACCTCGTCGAGCCTGGCGTGCTCGACATAGATCTCCTCGACGGGAAGGCTCTCGCGGCGCAGAAGCTCGCCGACAGGGCCCGCCGACGAGACCGGCGTCTTCGGCAGCGCGCGCAGGCGGACATGACCGTCCGCCTTTTCCAAGGTCTCGACGCCGGCGATCTCCGCCATGGCCGAGAGCGCGGCGGCCGCGCGCGCGGCATCGGCCTCCCTGACCTTGATCGAGACCGCACCGTGGTTGCGGGCGCGGCGCAGGAGGTCTTCGGCGGTGCCGTCGGCAACGATGCGGCCCCGGTTGATGATGACGGCGCGCGTGCAGACGGCTTCGACCTCCTCGAGGATGTGCGTCGAGACGATGATCGCCTTGTGGGGCGCCATCTCGCGGATCAACTCCCGCACATGATGCTTCTGGTTGGGGTCGAGGCCGTCGGTCGGCTCGTCCATGATCAGCACGGGCGGATCGTGGAGGATGGCCTGGGCGAGGCCGACGCGGCGCTTGAACCCTTTCGATAGCGTTTCGATGCGCTGGTCGACGACGGCGCCGAGCCCGGCGCGCGAAATGGCGGCGGAGACCCGCGCCTTGGCGGCGCGCGCGTCGTAGCCGCGGATCTCGGCGATGAAGGCGAGGAACGCGCCGGGCGTCATATCGCCATAGGCGGGCGCGCCTTCGGGCAGATAGCCGAGCTTGGCCTTGGCCGCTTTCGGGCGGTCCTGCACATCGGCGCCGCAGATCGTCGCCGTTCCCGAGTCCGGCTCGAGGAAGCCGGTGATCATCTTCATGGTCGTGGATTTGCCGGCGCCGTTGGGCCCCAGAAAGCCCAGCACCTCGCCCTTGCCGACGGCGAGCGAGATGCCGTCGACGGCCGCGATGGCGCCGAACGTCTTGCGCAGGTCTTTCGCCTCAATGAGCGGCGTCATCATGGGCCTCCTTCGCGCCGGCCTCGGACGTGCCGTCGCCGCGCTGCAACGCGGATGCGTTCCGATCCCGCCGCCGCGGCGTGGGGTTCGTGCCACCCGGACAGCCGTCGAATTCGAAGGCTCCGGCCTGGCACACGACCCTTGGCGGCGGCGAGCGCGAAAATAAAGAGATGGCATCCCGATTCAAGAGGGGAAGTGACTGATAACGCTCACCTTAAGAAAAGTTCATATTCGCAACCGCGTTTCTCGGGGAGACCCGGCCGCGTGCGCCCGCAGCGGTGCGGGCCGCGCGCGCGGAGGCAAAATCAGCGGGGGTTAACTGCCGTCCGCGCGCTTGTTCATCGGTCATGGATTTGTCATGTGTTGCGAGGCGTTGTCAGAGCGTCCGTGTCCCTTTCAGCCCGGAAAATCGCACGATGGTCGCTTCCTCTTCGGCAGGTTCCGCGCACGCGCTTCCCCCTCCGCTGGATGTCATCCCGGCCGGACGCTGGGCGCCCGGCCGCTCCGATGCATGGTGGACGACGTGGCTTCCGATCGCGATCCTGGCCGCCATCGTGGCGATCCACTTCGCCGCGCCCGGCTTCTACCGCGAACATGTGCTGCCCGAGGGATATGGTTTTCTGGAGTTGACCCAGTTCTTGCTTGCGGGCGCTGCCGCGATCCTGTGCTTCCACGCTCTCGGATACGGGGTGGTCAAGGGCAGCCGGCTGCTCTGGGTGCTGGTGCTCCTGTTCGGGCTCGCGGCCTTCTACATCGCGGGCGAAGAGCACAGCTGGGGCCAGCACTTCTTCAACTGGAATACGCCGTCCTACTGGTCGGAGCTCAACCGCCAGCAGGAAACGAACCTGCACAATACCTCGGCGTGGTTCAATCAGCGCCCGAAGCTTGTGTTCGACATCGCGATGTTCATCGGCGGCCTCGTGGTGCCGCTGATCCAGCTCCGGACCGGTCCCTTCCGGCAGCCTCTTGTTCAGCTGCTGACGCCGTCGCTGGCGATTGCGACGCCTGCGCTCATCGCGATCGCGTTCAAGATCGTCGACGACGTGGGCAAAGGCGGGCTCGTCGACAGCTTCTATATCCGGCCGAGCGAGGTGGTGGAGACGTTCCAGTACCTTTACATGTTCTATTACGTGATCGTGCTGAGACGGCGGCTCGGGGCGCTCGATGACGCCGGCGTGACGCACGTCGGGCTTCAATCCGAGGGCGCCAGAGTCTAGGTTGCGTACAACCTAAACTGCGGGGACAGTCGCGATGTCGGGGGGCGCGCGGCGGGTGATGCTGCCTCTCTCGCGATAAGGAGCCCCGATGTCGTTCGACTTCTCGTCCCTGATCTGGATCGTCATCATCGTCATGGCGCTGCAGCCCGTGCTCATGGGGCGGTGGTTCGCCATGCGCCGCGAGCAGGCCATCCGGGCCATCGAGAAGGCGCGCGGGACGCGGGTCATCACCATGATCCATCGCCAGGAGCGGCGCAGCCTGTTCGGCTTCTCGGTCGCCCGCCATATCGATCTCGAGGATGCGCAGACGATCATCGCGGCGATCAAGGAGACGCCCGACACGGTGCCCATCGACCTCATCCTGCACACGCCGGGCGGACTCGTGCTCGCGGCGATGCAGATCGCGCGCGCGGTCGAGGCCCATCCGGCGAAAGTGACCGTCTCCGTGCCGGTCTACGCCATGTCGGGCGGCACGCTGATCGCGCTCGCCGCCGACGAAATCGTGCTCGGAGAATTCTCGGTGCTGGGGCCGATCGATCCGCAGATCGTCGGACTGCCGGCCGCGAGCATCGTCAAGGCCCGCGATTCCAAGCCCGTGGCGGACGTCATGGACCTGACGCTGGTGCTCGCCGACGTGAGCGAGAAGGCGCTGGCGCAGGTAAAGCGCGGGGCCGTCGAGATCATGACGCCGCGCATCGACCAGGCTACCGCCGAGGCGCTGGCCGACAAGCTCGCCGGTGGACACTGGACGCACGACTACGCATTGACCGCGAGCGAGGCCAAGTCGCTCGGCCTGCCCGTGACTGTCGGCATGCCGATCGAGGTCATGGAGCTCATGAAGCTCTATCCGCAGCCCGTGCAGCGGTCGGGCGTGGAGTTCCTGCCTGTCGAGCTGCCGCGCCGGCCGCGCATCTGACGGCTGCTCAGCGGATGCGGGGGCGCTTGCCGGTGCCTGTCGTCTGTGTCGCGAGCGTGCGGCTGGCGATCCGGCGCTCATGCAGCGCAAGCCACTTGCGGCAGCTTGCGCGCTCGATCGCGCAGGGTGGCGGGGGAGGAGGCGCCGCTTGCTGGCTGGCGTTCTGCTGCTCCGTGGCCGCGTCGGGATCAAGGTGATCGGGAATTCCGTTACGATCCTCCTCGCACATCAGGATGCGGTCGGCGTTGGGCCCGAACGGCGAATAGTCGCGAACGCGGTATTGCTTTCCGCAAACGGAGATGTTCGGCGGCAGGCGCGTGCGCTCGAACGCGTCGTAGCCGAGCTTGAGATCGCTCCAGAACCCGGTCCATCGGCCGGCGGGGGTGGCGGCGAGGTTGGCCTCGGTCATGCGGAAGGGGAAGACGTGAAGCGGCACGCTCGCCGCACCGTTGCGCAAGGCTGCTGAGACGAGGTCGTAAATCTCGGCGTTGACGGCGTCGGTCATGGCGAAGCAGCCGACGGAACTGCAGCCGCCGTGGACGAGGATGTTCGAGCCGCTGCGTCCGTTGGCGCGGTCGAACAGGTTCGGGTAGCCGACGTTGAGCGAGCGGCGCCAGCGGTCGCCATGGTGCAGCTCGCGCCCGGTGATGGTGTAGAAGCCTTCCGGCGTCTGGCGGTCGCCTTCCCGCAGCTTGGGGCCGAGCGTGCCGGACCAGTAGCAGACGGGATAGGTCGCGAAGCGGACATAAGTGTTGCGCTTCTTGATCCATATCTCGAGCTCGGACTCGGCCTTGAAGATGCGGATCAGCACGGGGGCGCCGAGCGCGAGCCCGGCGGCTGCAAGCCGCGTCAAAGGCTGTGTGGTGTCGGGTGTGCCGGGAAGCGGCAGCGCGAGGCGGCCCGTCTTTGCGGCGCGCGAGCGCTGAAGCCGCTCAGCCGCGGCGCTGTCGGAGGCGGCGGGAGGCGCGGCGGGTGCCGCGCGCGGGACGGCCGTCACCAGGACGGCGGCCAAGCCCAGGCTCGCAACCAGGCCCACGAAGGGCGCTCCCCCGGCTCTCGACAACGGGTGTCCTCCCGTTTGCGATTGTCACCAGAAGCTGAAGAACGACGGCGCGTAGCGCGGCCGGCGCCGCCGGTCGTTATAGTAGCGGTCGCTCGCGTAATAGTCGCCGTAGTAATAATAGGGATCGTAGCGATAATTCGGCTGCTGGCGCGGACGCTTCTTGATGCCACCCTGCGGCTCGCCGCTGATCAGCACCACGAAATCCGTCGCCTTCCCGGTCTCCTTGCTCAGCTCCTCGTCGGAGATGATGAGGGAGGTCCCCGGCCAGACGTACTCGGAGGCGCGCGCCACGATCTCCGGCGGCAAGGTCACGCGCTCGAGCGCGGCTATGGCCGGACCCAGGTCGGTCGGCGGAGGCTGCGTCTCCGCCGCCGCGCGCCGCTTGCGGCTCGTGTGCGGCGTGTGGTCGGTCGCGCCCGCAGGACGCGGGCGCAGGGAGACGACGGTCCAGCGCACGTCATTGCCGTCGCCTTTGTAGTCCATGGCGGTGAAGACGTGCGTGCCGATGGGCTTTTCCGGCTCGGCGATCGAGATCGGCATGTCGAGCACGGGCTCATGGCCCTGGCGCACATAGAGCCGCTGCGCTTTCAGGCTGACGAAGACCGACATGGGGAGCGTCTTGCGCTTGGCCTCGTCCGCGGCGGCGCGCGCCTTCTTCTTGACGGCGTCGGCGACATCGAAGGCCGCGGTCGCGTGCGCGAGCTCGGCTCCGGCCGCCTCGTCGAGGGCCTTGGCGGCGGCGAGCTTCTCGTCCGCCTTCCTCACGGCTTCGGCGGCTTTTGCGGCCGTGCTCTCGGCCGCTTTTCTCGCCTTGTCGGATCTGGCCTCGGCAACGCGTCGGGCCGCGCGCGCGGCCGTCCGATCTGCCTTCTCTTTCGCGCTCTCCGCGCGCTTCACGGCCTTGGTGGTTTTCGCGTGTGCGGCTGCCTTCACGTCCCTGGCTTTCGTGAGCTCGTCCAGCTCGGGGGCGGCGGCATCGGCCTCGATGGCCTTGGCGGCTGCGGCGGACGCCAAGCGATCGAACAGCGACCGGCGCTCGGGCCAGTCGGTGAGGTCGGGCGTGAACGGGCGTCCCGCTGCCTCTTCGTCGGGCGTGTAGGCGATCCGCGTGGTGGCGGGGCCGCCGCCGGCGGCGGTCGGCTTCCACAGGGCGGGATGGTCGATCTCGGACGGCGCCACGTCGTCGCCGGCGACGACGACGCGCGTTCCGATCTTCGACAGACCGAAGATCCTGTCCGCGAAATCGTACGGCAGGCGCACGCAGCCGTGGGACGCGGGATAACCCGGCAGAGCGCCCGCATGCAGCGCGATGCCGGACCAGGTGAGCCGCTGCATGAACGGCATCTCCGCATCGTCGTAGAGGTTCGAGTAGTGATCGCGGTTCTTCTGCAGGATGCTGTAGACGCCGACCGGCGTCTCATAGTCGGTCTGGCCGCTCGAAACGCGGGCGCGGAGCGCGCGGCCCGTGGAATCGTAGACCGAAATGCGCTGGTCGCGGAGCGACACGACCGCGAGCGCCGCGGGGCCGGGGAGCGTGGATGTCTCTTCGGCGCGCCGTTCGCCGGCGTTGTCCTGAGCCTGCGCCGGACGGCCCGCAACCACCGCCGCCGGCAGAAGGACGGACGCCAGGACGAGCGCTGCGGCGAGCTTCGAGATTGATCGGGAACGCATGCACTGACCCACTGAGCTGGAATTTCCCCTCTTGGCGATCCGACTGGATCTTAACGCAAACTCGCGCTGCGTGTTCCTCGGATGCATGTGATCAGCTTAGCCGCCCGGTGGTTACGGGGAAGCAAAGAAGCGGAGGATAAAGGCGGGGTCGCGGCAAGGCGCTGGGAACTCTGACCGCGGCCGTGGCGTTTTTCCGGACTCGCGGGAAGCGTGCCATGCCACGCAACGACACGAAGCCAGGAGACTGCTCATGCGGGAATACATACAGCGCGAGTACATGGTGTTTCTTGCCGAAGGCGAGGAGGGGATCGGTGCGGTGCACGACGTCAGCGCGCACGATTTCAGCGTCTACATCGAAAACTTCGGCGAGTTTCTCGTCCCGCTCCGGGCGGTCAAATCGGTCCACGACCAGAAGGTCGTTCTCGACCGCGCGCAGGTGAGCAAGAAGCTGCTGCGCGCCGTCCAGCATGCGCATGACGGCGAGGATCCGAGACTTGCGGGCTGAGCGCGTCGCGTCTCCGGACGCGGGTCTTTTCCTGGCCGCGTGCGACGGCAGGGCGTCGCTTTCCCATGCGGATCGAGCGCAACAGATCTCGTCTTTCCGAATAGCCGGCTGAGGAACTCCCTTGTCCGCGGGCCCGTTCTCTCTGCAACCGCGGCCGAGCCGCGGAGACAAGGAGGTTCTGTCATGAAGACCTTGATTACAGGGATCGCCCTCGCGGTGCTTTTGAGTGCTGCACCCGCGATTGCCAAGGACACGCGGGCCAAGGCGATGGGGGACGACACCGCCGCGCATTCCGCGACCCTCGACGAGAACGCGAACCGGCACCGCAACGAAGATGGGACATTCCAGGGCAAACCCGTCGTTCAAGGCCCCGCCCACTGGTCGTCCGCCGCGTCCGGCGCCTCGAGCGGAGAATCCGGGTCCGATACGCACAACAGCGCGAAATACGCCAAATAGACGAGCGAGCCCGCCGTAGCCTCGCGCGGCGGGTTCTTCCTCCGGTTTTTTCGGAGCTGGAGCGGGAGGATTTCGAGAAGAGAGTTGGTAGCGGGAGGCGGACTCGAACCGCCGACCTAAGGATTATGAGACCTTCGCTCTAACCACCTGAGCTATCCCGCCGAAGACCCTGGTCTATAGGAATCGGCAGGCCCCGCGTCAAGCGCCGCCCGCGCCGTCCTGCGTTTTCTGCTCGCCGGGAGAGCGAGCGGGAAGAACCCAAACTATTCGGCCGCGATGGGCTTCCGGTCCTGCTCTGCGTTCTTCTTGAAGCGCATCATGGTGAAGATGCCCCAGGGACGCAGCGCCTTGCGCTCGGTCAGCATGAGGTTGTCGCATCCCATCACCCGCGACTGGTCGAATACCGAGCGCCAGCCGATGATCTCCGCGAAGGGCGCCATGCGCCGCTCGACCCAGCCGCGAACGCCTTCGGTCTGGCTGAAGTGGTTGACGATCAGGACCTCGCCGTCGGGCTTGGTGACGCGAGCCAGCTCGCGCATGACGCGCTCGGGATCCGGCACGACCGTCATGACGAACATGGCCGTCACGATGTCGAACGAGTCGTCCGGGAACTTCAGGTCGCCGGCGTCCATCTCGTGGAGGCCGGTCACATGGTCGAGCCCTTCCTTGGCGACGCGCTCGCGCGCCTTGTCCAGCATATCGGGCGAGAGATCGATGCCGACCACCTCGAGGTGGCGCTCGTAGTCGGCGAGGGCGAGCCCCGTCCCCACGCCCACCTCGAGCACGCGGCCCGTCGCGATGCTGTCGTTGATCACCTGGGCTGCGTGCTTGCGGCCCTCGGTCGAGACGCGGCCGAACGTATGGTCGTAGATCGGCGCCCAGCGGCGGTAGGCGGTCTTGACCACATCCTCCTCGATGTGGCCGATGCCGACGATGCGGCCGTTCGCGCGCTCGAGATCCTCCACACGCAAGCGAGGCTTCATCTGGGTCTTGCTGTTTTGCACGCTTTTCTCTCCCACCGAAAGCTTACTGCCCCACCGAAGTGTCTTGCTGCCCATCGACGACGGCCGATCCGGCCTCCGGGGCCTGCTCCCATCGCTGGCCGTCATGCGGGCGATTCCAAATAGGTCATTGTATCGGCCTTCGTGGCCTGTGCAATCCAGCCGCCGCCGAGCACGCGCGCTTCGCCCGAGCCATCCGCATAAAGCACGCACGCCTGTCCCGCGGCCGCGCCGAACTCGCCGTCGCGGAGCGCCACCGTCACGGCCCCGTCGGTACCGATGGAGACCGTTGCCGGCTGCGGAGCCTGCGACGACCTGATCCGGGCGTAAACCTCTGCTCCTCCGCCGGAAACGGCGTCCTCGAGGGCGCCGTCGCCGAGCCAGTTCACGTTTCTAAGAACAAGGGTGCGCGTGCGCAAGAAGTCACGTGGTCCCACCACCACCTCGTTGCGCCCGGCGTCGAGGGAAAGGACGTAGAGGGGCTCGGCGGATGCGATCTTCAAGCCGCGCCGCTGGCCAATCGTGTAATTGACGATGCCCTCGTGGCGGCCGAGGCGGCGCCCGTCGATGTGCACGATGTCGCCGGCCTGGAGTGCGCCCGGCTTCAGGCGCTCGATGACGTCGCTGTAGCGCCCCTGGGGGACGAAGCAGATGTCCTGGCTGTCGGCCTTGTCCGCGACGACGAGGCCGAATTCCTGGGCGAGCGCGCGCACGTCCCCCTTCAGCATGCCGCCGAGAGGAAACCAGAGGTCGGCAAGCTGCGCGTGCGTGGTCGCGAACAGGAAGTAGCTCTGATCGCGGTCGCCGTCGCGGGCGCGGAAGAGCGCGGGCCTGCCGGCCGTGTCGCGTCGCTGGACGTAGTGGCCGGTGGCGAGCAGGTCCGCGCCGAGCTCGCGCGCGGTTCCCAGGAGATCATGGAACTTGATGGTCTGATTGCAGGTCACGCACGGAATGGGCGTCTCGCCCGCGACATAGCTCTCGGCGAACGACTTCATGACCGCGTCCGAGAAGCGCCGCTCGTAGTCGAGAACGTAGTGGGGGATCCCGAGCGTCTGCGCCACGCGGCGGGCATCCTCGACGTCCTGGCCGGCGCAGCAGGCGCCCTTGCGGCCGACGGCGTCGCCGTGATCGTAGAGCTGCAGCGTGATGCCGATGACGTCGTGACCCGCGCGGGCCAGGAGGCCCGCGACCACGGACGAGTCGACCCCGCCGGACATGGCGACGACGACGCGCTTTGTCCTTCCGTCTCCGTTCGGGGTCTCAAGCGATGGCAATGCCACGTGTCGATCTCGTCGCCAGATGACGGCCGGTTGGGCCGGGTGGCCATACAAAGGAAATTGCGCGGCGCAGCACACCGCGCCGCCTCATCGGTCGCGTATGATAAAGGGCAGATCCTCCCGTATGCAAGTCGGCAGCCCGCCGCCGGGGGCGCAATCCCCGTTCCAGTGCGTAATGCACGTCAACCATACCGCAGGAGGATGGGTTATTTTGCACAGTGTTTTATAGTATGTTCACTCAATGGCTTAGGCTATGTTTAAGAGACATAGGTTAGGTTTAAGGCTGGTCAGTAGCAGTATCGAGTATCATGACCGAACATCAGATGAGAGCGCGTGTGCGCTACGTCATCGGCCCCGATGGGAGTCCGCTGACAGTTGCCGATCTCCCGCCCCGGGATACGAAACGCTGGGTCATCCGCCGCAAGGCGGAGGTCGTGGCGGCCGTGCGCGGGGGGCTTATCAGCATCGAGGAAGCCTGCGAGCGCTACAAGCTCACCGTGGACGAATTCCTGTCCTGGCAGCGCTCGATCGACAAGCATGGCCTTCCGGGGCTCAGGGCGACGCGGATCCAGGACTACCGGAGCTGAGACCGGTCGTGCTTCGTGTCGTGACAGGCACCGACCCCGCGTCGGGGCCGGGCGCGGCGCGTGAGGCAAGCCGTAGCAGCCGGGCGGGCGTCCGGTTGCTACGGCGTTTTCTTTTTCCCCGTCGTCTTCGCCGGATCGGCGGGGACCCCTTGCTCCGCGGACCAGCCGGCGGTGACGGGGTCTTCGCAGACCGGCTCGTCATCGCGCGCCCAGCGTTTGACATCGAGCCTCATGCGCGTGGCCAGAGGCTCCTGCATGCGGGCGTTCTCGATCTCGATCCTCGTCCCGCCCTCTGACGGCGCGAAGACGACGCGATAGGCCCTGAGCGCACGGGGATCGGCGGCGGCCGAGTCGCGGGTCATGATCTTGATCTCGGATGCGCCGCCCTTCGAGGCAGGCTCCGCCTCGGCATGGTAGATGTAGGCGGCCTTCAGCGGGCCGGACGCGCCGAACCAGCAGGTGAGGGCGCCCCGGGCAACGCGCGTATAGACCTCGGTGGGTGTGCCTGCAACCAGCTCCTCCGGCAGCAGGCCTCCTCCCTGCAGTGCCGTCGCGGGGCCCGGAACGCCCGCATCTGTGTTGGCAACAGCCGTCGTCTCGGGGGCAGGGATATCCAGCGTGGGGAGAGACGTCGTGCCAGAGCATCCGGCGCCGGCCGCGGCGACCGCCAGCGCGGCAAGAATGAACGGGCGGTGCTTCCGTCTCATGTGTCCCGTGTCCGGCGCGGGGCCCGCGAGCCTCGTCGGGCTCGGCACGCGGCGAACTCCCTGACCTTGCTGCTCCGGAGGCGGATGCGCCCCCGCTGTCGAGCGATTGGCACGGGAAAGGGGCGAGCGCAAGTCGTTGCGCCGCTCGGCCGGGGGCGGCCGGAGAGGCTTCGGGGACGGCGGCTCAGCGAAGGGCGAACCCGGCCGGGCGATCGTGACGGCGGCGGGAAGAGCGCACGGCGTCGCGCGAGGTCTGGTCCGAGGCCGCGCGCTCGAGCTGCTGCTTGGCGTCGTCGACCTCCTGCTGGGCGGCCTCGAGCTTCGCGCGGAGCCCGGCGATCGACGCACGCAGGTTGTCGCGGCGCAGGGCTGCAGACTTGGCGAAGGTCGAATAGGCGAAGTGCCTGACGTCCTTGACCCCGGTACGGTCCTCCTCGGCCTGGATCTGACGATCGAGATCGGACGCAATGGTCTCAAACTCGCGGATCATAAGCTCGAGATCGGAGACTTTGCGGGCCTTTTCGTCCACTTCGAAGCGCTTCAGCCTCAGCGCTGTTTCCCTTGCCTTCATCGTCCGTACCCCTACTCAACCAACACTCGGTTCCGGCCACTCAAGAAGCGTGCCATCCCATGCCTCGGGAAGGCGGGCTCCCGTGTCTCGGCCTGCCGACCCGGCCAAACGGCGGCTCGGGCGTCACGGCAGGTCCCGCGCTCTTCAATGTTTACCCTGCCCTACTCGTATTAAGTTGCGGTAAAGCAACGCATTGGCTATTCTTGCTAAGTTTTTGCGTTGCCCCGCAATTGTAGTTGTTTTCCGGGTCTAGGGCTAGCGGGCGAATTCTGTTACCTCTTGATTCGTGTCGGTCCGCGCCGGACTGCCGTCCGGGACCGGCCACGCGAAGGGGGAAGGTCCGCATATCCAGTCTAGGCTCGGGGCGCGCTCCTGCTGTTCGGGGTGCGAGGCGTGTTTCTGTCGTCTGCGCGTGGACCAAAACGTGCCGTTCCTGCGTTGGCACGTTCCAAAACGGAAATTAGGATTTGTTAACCTCTGATCGTTACTTTTGTCATGAGAGTTCGGACTCGGTTGTCCAAGCGGCGGTAGCGTTCTTTTAACTCAACGACGCGCCTTGTGACGGGGCAAGGAAAAGGGAATGAGCATGCGGGTCCTTCTGATCGAGGACGATAGCGCAACGGCGCAAAGCATCGAGCTGATGCTCCAGTCCGAGGGTTTCAATTGCTACACCACGGATCTCGGCGAAGAGGGCGTGGATCTCGGCAAGCTCTACGACTACGACATCATTCTGCTCGACCTCAATCTGCCGGACATGAGCGGCTATGAGGTCTTGAAGATGCTTCGCGTGGCGAAGGTCCAGACGCCGATCCTGATCCTGTCGGGCCTTGCTCAGATCGAGGACAAAGTGCGCGGCCTCGGGTTCGGCGCCGACGACTACATGACGAAGCCGTTTCACAAGGATGAGCTCGTCGCACGCATTCACGCCATCGTGCGTCGCTCGAAAGGGCACGCACAGTCGGTCATCGAGACGGGCGACCTCAGGGTCAACCTCGATACCAAGACGGTTGAGGTCAACGGGCAGCGCGTCCACCTCACCGGCAAAGAGTACCAGATGCTCGAGCTGCTCTCGCTGCGCAAGGGCACGACGCTCACCAAGGAGATGTTCCTCAATCATCTCTACGGCGGCATGGACGAGCCGGAACTCAAGATCATCGACGTGTTCATTTGCAAGCTGCGCAAGAAGCTGCAGGTGGCGACCGGCGGGCAGCACTACATCGAGACCGTCTGGGGCCGCGGCTACGTGTTGCGCAACCCGGGCGAGGACAGCAGCGCCGCAGCCTGACGCGCGGCGCGCCGCGATCCAAGAAGCGAAATTTTGGGCGGGATCCGGCTTGGGTCCCGCTTTTTTTTGTCGGGATCGGGCGCCTGATGGCTTTTTTCGGCTTTCATGCCTTTGCAGTCGCATTTCCGCGACTTTCGCGCCTCATTTCGGACTCCGAACTGGTCTTTTCTTCGCCATAGTCGGGGCGCCGTTTTTTGCCGGGTGGGAGCATATCGGTTTTTCCGTCGGCGCCATTAACGGTGGGGAACTTCAATGGCGATTTCCTTCACAAGGATCGTGGAGGCGTCCGCACTCCGCGTCGGAGAGGTGTGCGGCGGAGTGGGGCGCGGCGGGGGCTGCTGCAATGCGTGCGGCTGTGGTCGCTCGGCGGGCCATGGCCATGGCCGGTAGCGGCGGCCACTCTGCGTCCGTCGGTCGGCGGACCATATGGCGCCCGAAGAGCCTACAGGCTGTCGTGCGCGGAGCCGCTGCGCTCGGGCTTGCGGCCGTTCTCGTGGCGGTTGCGCCGATCGATGCCGGCTTGGCTGCCTCATCGAGCAACCAGTACAATTCGCGCTACAACTCCTCAGCTTTTTGGGCGGCGATCCGCAAGCAGCAGGCTGAAATGGAGCGCCGTGCCAAGGAGCAGGCGCGCCAGCAGCAGCAAGCCGTGCGCTCCATGAACAAGGCCAACGCGCAGCAATCCAACACGCGCGACGGGAAGCGCTCCCGGAAGAACGGCGACGATCCGGCGGATCAGGACGACGATGCGCCCGATGCAGAGCTGACCGACGCCGAGCGGAGCGTGCGCGACATCGCCAAGATACGCCAGCACGAGCTCGAGCGCGTTCAGCGCGACCACGAGCAGATGGTGCGTAAGGAGCAGGTGCGGGCCGAGCGCATCCGGGAGCGGATGCTTCGCAAGCGCGAGCAGGATCTCGCCAGGGCGGCGAAGGCGCGGGCGGCGGCGAAGCCTCCGCCGGGGTCTCCACTGGCCGTCGCCGCGCAGGAAAATCCGGCCGATACCGTGACCCGCCTGCCCAGGCCGCTCGACGGCTTACGTGTCCCGGCCTCCCATCTGGGGATGAGCCGCAACGCGCTCAAGCGGGGAGCCGACCAGCCGGAGGGAGAGCCGGGCCGGGGTGCGGACGGCGATAGGGATACTGGCCAGGGCCGGGGCGATGGTGGCGGCACCCGTACGGCCATGCAGGCGCCGGTCGACCCGCGTACCTTCCCGGGACGGGATCTCGGCGCCGAGATGCCGGCCAAGATGTTCGTCGACGAGCGCAAGGACGAGCTCATCATCTCGGACATCTCGCCTGTCGATCTCGAGACGGCGAGGACGCACGGCTTCATCGTCAGCGATCCGGTCGAGCTCAAGGGGGCCGGCACCAATGTCCGCCGTCTGCGCGCGCCTGGCGGCTTTACGCGCGACGAGGCGGAGCGGGAGCTCCACAAGGTGCTGCCCTTCCTGCCCTCGACGCCCAACCACGCCTACACGATCTTCATGGGGACGCTCGGCGAGACCGAAGGGGCCAGCGCGCTGCCTGGGCTCGACCCGCGCAAGATCAGCCCAGCCTCGGCCAACCCGTGCCCGGCGCAGACCTGCTTCGGCGGCTCTCTCATCAAGTGGAACCCGTCTCTGGGCTCCTGTACGAAAGATGTCCGGATCGGGGTGATCGACACCTCGTTCGACGTCCGCCATCCGGCGTTCCGGTCGCTCAAGTCCGTTCAGGGCGAGTTCCTGGGCGGCGAGCGACCCTCGCCTTACGACTGGCACGGCACGGCCGTTCTTTCGCTGCTCGCCGGGAACCCCCAGAGCGGGACGCCGGGGCTGGTGCCCGACGCCACGTTCCTGCTCGCAAGCGCGTTCCGCAGCGACGTCAACGGCAACGCGTCGACCGATACGGTGCGCCTGCTTTCGGCGCTTGACTGGCTCGACCAGCTCGATGTCCACATCGTCAACATGAGCTTCTCGGGTCCGCAGGACGGCGCCGTGGGCGCGGCTATCGAGCGCATGAGCAAGAAGGGCGTGGTGTTCATTGCGGCCGCCGGCAACATGGGGCCGACCGCCGCGCCGAGCTATCCGGCTGCCTATCCGCACGTGATCGCGGTCACCGCCGTCAACCGCGACGGCATGAACTACAAGAGCGCCAACCGCGGCTCCTACATCGACGTGTCGGCACCGGGCGTCGATGTCCTGACGGCGCTGCCCGACGCGAAGCAGGGCTACCGGACCGGCACGTCATTCGCGGTGCCGTTCGTGACGGCGATCCTGGCGGCGAACATCGGCGGCGTTCGCTCCGCAGAGACGGAGCAGGATCTCCTCAGGCACGTGTCGACGCGCGATCTCGGTCCGCCCGGCCCGGACCCCATCTACGGGGCAGGGCTCGCGATGGCGCCGCAGCGATGCTCGCGCAGGGGCGCGCCGGTCGCGAACGGC
>ERZ795041.32-NODE-32-length-53961-cov-7.990966_pt1 | contig 53961 bp, 43 predicted proteins | sample MGYA00375125_ERZ795041 | MGnify/ENA primary metagenome ERZ795041 (study PRJEB30170, sample SAMN03074214) | activated sludge metagenome | biome: Common Effluent Treatment Plant; feature: Wastewater; material: Activated sludge; isolation source: activated biomass in a...
CAAGAAGCGATGCTCAATTGGATGCGCTTCTTGGATTTAAGACGCGATAGCCCTGTCTTTCACCCGGGCTATGCCCGCCGAAGGGTTTACCTTTGGCACAAACCGCATGGCCATGATCAGTACTGCAACAGAGATCGATATTCAACGGGTGAAGCAATCACGTCTGCCGGAAACAGACTTGGCCAACCCGAAGTTCGGACGTGTGTTCACGGACCACATGCTCGTATGGGATTTTGCGGACGGCACTTGGCAGCGCCCGCGCATCATGCCGTTCCAGGACTTGGAGCTCAGCCCGGCCACGCTGGTGCTGCATTATGCGCAAACCATATTCGAAGGCATGAAGGCTTACCGCAGCCAGCAAGGCGACGTGAGCCTCTTCCGGCCGCAGGCCAACATCGCGCGGATGAACCGGAGCGCCAAGCGCATGTGCATGCCGGCGTTGCCGGAGGACGCTTTTCTGCACGGCCTGAAGGAGCTGGTGCGCATGGATGGCGGCTGGCTTCCCAGCGGCGAAGACGGTTCGCTGTACATCAGGCCGTTCATGTTCGCCAACGATGAGTACATCGGCGTAAAGCCCAGCGAGGGCTACCGGTTCATGATCTTCATCAGCCCGGTGCGCGCCTATTACCAAGAGCCGTTGCGGGTGAAGCTCGAGCTGGAATACAGCCGTGCCTTCCCTGGTGGCACCGGGGAAGTGAAATGCGGGGGCAACTATGCAGGAGGGCTCTATCCCTCCAAGATGGGCCAGGATGAAGGCTACCACCAGCAACTGTGGACCGATGCCATGGAGCACAAGTACATTGAGGAAAGCGGCACCATGAACGTCTTCTTCATCATCGACGGGGTGCTCACCACGCCCAGCTTGGACGGTACCATTTTGCCGGGCATCACCCGGGACAGCATCCTCACCATCGCCAAGGACAAGGGCATGCCCGTGGCCGAGCGGAAAGTGACGGTGGATGAAGTGGTTGCCGGGTTGTGCAACGGAAAGGTTTCCGCGGCATTCGGTGCGGGCACCGCCGCCACCATCGCCCCCATCAAGGTGATCGCCTACAAAGGCGAAGACCTGGAACTGCCCGACCTGGGCGCGGACAGCGAGGTGCACCGGTTGGGCCGGATGCTGGACGACATCCGCAAGGGGCGCACCCCGGACAAGTACGGTTGGGTGGTGCACGTTTCCTGAACATCCATCATGGTGCCGGAAAGGCATCGGGAACAGGCAGGACCCGCCCCGGAAGTTCCCGGCAGGCCGTGGGCGGCAGCTTTGCCCTGGGTATCGGCCTTTGCGGTGGCCATGGGCTTTCTGGAAGCTGCGGTGGTGGTCTATCTGCGCGCCTTAGCGTATCCGGGCGGGTTCAGTTTTCCGCTTCAACCATTAGACGGCCAATTGGTGCTCACCGAGCTTTTGCGCGAGCTGGCGACCTTGGTGATGTTGATGGCGCCGGGTGCGTTGTTAACGCCCAGGCGCATGGAACGTTTTGCCTGGTTCTGCTGGACGTTTGCCGTGTGGGACCTGGCGTACTACGCCTTTCTCAAATTCTTGTTGGGGTGGCCGTCCAGCCTGCTGACATGGGATGTGCTTTTCCTGCTGCCCACGGTTTGGGTGGGGCCGGTATTGGCACCCTGCATGGTTTCAGTGGGCTTGATGGCGTTGGCCGCGGTCATCCTCCGGGGCCGCAGCCGGGTGGCCGGCTTCGGGCCTTCGCGTTGGCAGTGGGCCATGCTCTCGGTGGCCGGTGCCATTATCCTGTACACCTTCATGGCCGGCCCAGTGGATCACTTGCTGGCGGCCGCACCCGCGCGCATCATGGGGTCTACGGCCATGCCTGCCTTGGCCGGTTACGTGCCCTCGCATTTTTCCTGGCCTTGGTTCCTGTTCGCATGCGCCCTGGCTGCCGCTGTGGTGGTGGTGATGTTCCGCCAAGGCCGTCCAAGGGCCGGCCGGTAGTGCGGCACGGCCCTGTTCACCGGCATGGTCACACCTTGCTTACCCGGGCTTTTCCAGCCTTGGTGCGCCCCTGGTGCGGATCGTATCCAAACAACTGGTTGTCCTTGATCATGTTGTCCACGTAGGGAGGCACCAGGGATTCCCAGCCGGGCTTCCCTTCGCGGATCATGTGCAGTACGGCCTTGCTGAAGATGTGCAGCACCTGGGGGTCGAAGGTTTCGATGTCCACCATGCGCTTATTGCTGATCAGGTAGTCGTACAGTGGCCTCAGCCGCGGGTGGATGGGCATGTTGTCCAGGGTCATCAGCGGCTCCTCGTCACTGGGCTTGCTGGGGTACACGTACATCTTCAGGTCGCGGGTGAAGAGGATGCCGAAAGCTTCCAGCATGCCGCCGTTGAGGTTGCGGTAGTACTTTTCATTGAACACCTCGATCAGGTTGCTCACGCCCATGATCAAGCCCATGCGTGCCTTGGTGTAGCGGCTGAAGTACTCCACCAGTTTATAGTATTCCTGGTAGTTGCTGATCAACACGGTTTGGCCCAGGGAACACAGGATGTCCGCCCTGTCGATGAAATCCTTTTCGTCCACGGCTCCGCTGTCGGCCTGCAGGTTGTTCAGGGTGATCTCGAAAAGCACTTGGAGGTTCATGCGGTCCACACGCTGTTCCTTGATGAACATGTTGTAGCCGTTCATGATCATATCGATGTTCACCTTGGTCACCGGACGGAAGCTCCCGCGGATGGCGAGGATGTTCTTCTTGTAGAGCACCTCGGTGGCCTGGAGGTTTTGGCCGTCGGGCCCGAAGATCACCGCATCGGTGTAGCCGCGCTTCACTAACTGCAGGCTCATCAGCCGGTTGTCCACTTGGCTGAAGTCGGGCCCGTTCATTTGGATCATGTCGATCTCCACCACGTGCCGGCTCACGTTGTCGTACAGGGTGGTCATCATCTGGTCCGGATCATCGTAGTGGAAACAGCAGGCGTAGATCAGGTTGACGCCAAGGATGCCGATGCTTTCCTGCTGCAGGTTGATGTCCGGGTCGTGCAGGCGGATGTGGATGATGACGTCGTTGGTGGGCCGGTCATGTGCGGTTTGGAAACGCACGCCCAGCCAGCCATGCCCGCTGTGGGGCCGTTCGTAATTGCTGCTGGCCACGGTGTTGGCGAAGCTGAAGAAGCGCTTGGAGGGGTGGTCCTTGCGGTCAAGCCGTTCCACGATCAGGCCGTATTCATGGCGGATCATGTTGCGCAGGCGGCTTTCGCAAACGAAGCGGTTGCCCGGTTCGGCGCCGTAGATGGCATTGCTGAAGTCCTTGTCATAGGCGCTCATGGCCTTCGCAATGGTTTGGGAGGCCCCGCCCGCACGGAAGAAGTGCCTTACCGTTTCCTGCCCCACGCCGATCTCCGCGAAGGTGCCGTAGATGTCCGGGTCGGCATTGATCCGCTTGGCCTTCTGGTTTGCGCTGAGCTGCACCCTGTGCTGGTCGCTATTGGTCATGTCGTAGGCCGGGCCTGCTGCCGGCAGTGCAAATTTACATGGCACGGGCGGCGGGCGCCATGGGAGGCCTCCGCCATTACAATCCCACCTTTTGCAAGGCCTTGATCCCCGGGTCGCCTAAGCGGATGCCCAAGGCGAACCGGCCGAAGCCGTAGTTGGTGGCTAAGTTGAGATGTTCGGCAATGGCCGTGGTGCTGTAGTAGTAGGCGAAGGTGAGCGCCGCGTACCACCGGTCGCCGTTGTACCCGGCGCCGATCTTCAGTTCCGTCACTGCGCCGATGCCGGCCCCTTGGGGCTTTTCCGGCCCTGGCACGTTGATCACCTGTTGTACATAGCCCAGGCCCGGCAACAAGGCCGCATGGAGGAATCCCTTTTGCCAAAAGGTGAACGTGTGCGTATAGCCGATGGTGACGCCCAGCATGGTGCGTTCCAGCGCGTTGAACCCGGAGGCCAATTGGAAGGTGTCCACCAAGGCTGGGCTGAGGATGGAACTGTCTGCGGAAACCACGGAACGCCAGCCCGAGAATCCAAGTACGAAGGTGCCTGCGCTTTTCTTCTGGCGTTCCACCTGGAACAAGGCGGCATTTTGGCTGAAGCGCTTCTTCCTGCCCAGGGCATAGTTGACCGAGAGCATGTAACTGTTGCTGGAGATGTCGCCGCGCGTCACCGGCTGGTCACCTGGTTCCCATCCCGGTGTCCATCGCTGCGGATCGTTCAGGTAATAGCCGGTGGTCCGGTTCCAAAAGCCCCGTGCCCACAGTCTTCGCCCGGTATAGCCCAGGCCGAAGCCCCGCGATCGGCTCTCGCCCAGGGCGGGATCTTGGTCGTCCAATGCCGGAATGTTGAAGGTGGCCTCGGCACTGAGCCATTTGAAGTTGAGGCCCACGCCATATTGCTCGGCATTGTTGGCCGAAAAGGAAAGATCGTCGCCCGTGTCCTGTTCAATGTCCACATCCACTGATTCATATTTCACCAGCAGGGAAAGCGTGAGGTTGCTCCGATAGCTGGACACGTAATTGGTGTCGTAGTTGGGCACCGCGTTCGGGTCGCCATTGAGCATGAAGCGCAATTTCTCGCCCACCTGGGCATGGCCCAGCAGGGCATACGTGCACAACAAGGGCAAAACAACCTGTCGCATGTGCCAGCAAGTTAGTTGAGCCCGGGGATCCCGCGGTCATCCCCAATTGGGGGGATGCGCCATTTATACCAATTGGACTTTCAATATCAGCCTATCTGCTTGCTCTTTTTCCGCATGGCTTCTCCTTGCCATGCCTTCAGTAGGCACCGCTACGCAACGCCCGTCACGGATCGCCCTACGAAAAAATAGCTGCGCATCTTTGGCCGGATTTGAAAGTCCAATTGGTATTACCGGGCAGGGCTTTCACGCAGCGCAGCCTTCCCCACGCGTTTTGTGGTGATGTACCAATTGCGGTCGGCCTGCAGGGTGGTGGTACGGGCGCGGAGCCCGTGGGCGGGTATGCTCCACTGGTCGCTGATCGGCACGGTGCGCTGCTCGCCGTTCACCAGAATGCCCACCGGCATGACGAGACCATTCACGCAGTTGGCGAAGCGCACGTACAACTGGCCCCGGTGTACCGTCCATTGCAGTTCGGGCACTTGCGTGGTGCGCAGGTACTGGTCGAAGATCAGGGAGAGGTCGATGCCGCTGTATGCGCTGATGAATTGCTCCACTTGTGCACCGGATACGACGGCATGGTGGAAGCGATGGTTCATTTCGCGCAGCATCGCTTTGAACAGGCTGTCATCCGCCATGATGTGCCGGATGTTATGCAGCATGTTCGACCCTTTGTAATACATGTCCGTGCTTCCTTCCTTGTTCACCCCGTACGGCCCCTGCACGGGAATGTCATTGCGGATGTTCCTGCGCAGCCCGACCACGTAATCTTCGCCTGCCCCTTTGCCGAAGCGGCATTCGGTGTACAGGGCCTCGGCGTAGTTCGCGAAGGCTTCATGCACCCACATATCGGCAATGTCGGCGGTGGTGATGTTGTTGCCGAACCATTCGTGCGCGCTTTCATGCACGATGATGAAATCCCACTTCAATCCCCATCCGGTGCCGCTGAGGTCGGTGCCGGCATAGCCGTCCTGGAACCGGTTGCCGTAGGCGATGGCGCTTTGGTGCTCCATGCCCAAGTGCGGTGCTTCCACCAGTTTGTAGCCGTCTGCCGGGAAGGGGTAGGGGCCGAACCATTCCTCCAAGCAGTGGATCACCCCGGGCACTTGCCGGAAATGGTCCAGTGCCTTTACCTCGTTCCCGCGCAGCACCCAGTAGTCCAAGGTGAGCTTGCCATTTTCTGCGGGGCATACTTCGCCCAGGAACGTGTACGGCCCGATGTAAGGCACCAGGTTATAGGCATTGATCGGGCTTTCCACCGCCCAGTTCCATGTGGTGGTGCCGTCGCCGTTCTTTTTCGTGCCGCGCAGCCGGCCGTTGCCGATGCCCTTGAGGTGTTCCGGCACGATGATGTGCAATGCCGCGCTGTCGGGCTCGTCACCTTGGTAGTCCTTGCACGGATACCATACGCTGGCGCCTAAGCCTTGGCATGCCACGGTGGCCCACGGTTCGCCGCTTTCGGTCCGCGTCCAGGTCCACCCGCCGTCCCAGGGCGGGTTCCTGGCTTCGTGCGGCTTGCCGTGGTAGAAAACCTTAACGGGGAAGGTGCTTCCCGCCTCTACCAGGCCGGGGAAGTCCACCCACACCACGTTGCCGTCGCGGGTGAAGTGCAGGTTTTCGCTGCCCCAGCCGGTTTCATCCATGGCGGCGGCGAGTTCGGCCTTGATGCTGTCCACCACCAAGGGTTGTTGCAGGTCGATCTGCATGCGCTGGCCTGCCGCAAGGGTGGTGATCGTGATGATCGTTTCTCCTTGGATGGCCTTGTTTCCCAAGTCGGGCCGCACGCGGACATCATAGTGCCCCACATCCCACCAGGCCCGGAACGGACCGTTGCTGCCCCGCAAGGTGTCGGCGCGGGTAAAGCCCGAACCGTGCTGCAGGGGCTGTGCGGCCATCGGTGCCGCCCCCAGCAGTGCCAAGGCAAACGTGAAATTCAACCAACGCATCGGCCAAAAGTAGCGAGGCGCCAATTGGATGCGCGGACCGGTGGTTGTGGCAAACGCCGGCCCGTGATGGGGAACACCCGCCTGATACGGCAGGTGATCGGGGCATTAATGCGCACCGGGTGTTGCAGCCTATTGCGCCAAAGCCTCGCCGTGCAGGGGTTTATGCCCCGGCTGCCCCGCTTGGCATGAAGCATGAGCCATGAGGCATGAACTCAAAAACAATAAACAAATGAACACGACAAGCGAAAGGATCCAAGGAAACTGGAATGAACTGAAGGGCCAACTGAAGCAACAATTCACGCAACTCACCGACCAGGACCTCAACTATGTGGAAGGCAAGGAGGAAGAGCTCTATGGAAGGTTGCAACAAAAACTCGGCAAGACGAAGGACCAAGTACGTGAGCTGATCCAAAAGCAACAGGCGAAGGCCACACCGCAGGTCCACTGAACGCAAACGGAAGGACTGGGCGGGAAGGGGCGCGGAAGCGCCCCTTCCCGTTGGTTACCACCCCGTTATGCAACCAGGTCGGCGGCACGCTTGGCAACGCGTATGCCCACCGCCACGCCAATGCCGCCCAATCCAGCGGCTACCACCACGTGCGGTGACAGGTGCTCCACCGCAGTGGGACCACCGTGTTCACGGAAGCCCATCACCCCGCTCCATCGGTGCTCAATGTGGAACGGAACACCCGGAATGATGGTATCGCGCAGCAGTTGCTCCAAGTTGTCCTGGATCAGGGCGGTGGTGCCGTCCTCCATGGTGGTTTCACCGCTGAAATCCAGGTGCCTTGCACCGCCTAACAGCACCCGTCCATCATAATCGCGGATGTAGTAATAGCCCTCGGCCATGTGGAAGGTGCCCTTCAGCTTCAGCCCCGGGATGGGGGAGGTGATCAGCATTTGCCCACGGCCGGGCACCACGTCGCTGCCAGGCACCAAGTTGCGGACGTACCCATTGGTGGCGATCACGGCTTGGCCTGCCTTGACCACGCCGCCGCTTCGCAACTGCAGTTCCATGCCGTTGGCTTGGTCGTGCCAGCCATCCACTTCCGTGTTGAACCGGACGTCCACCCCGGATCCCTGCACCCGATGCAGCAGGGTGCGCATCAGTCGGCCGCTGTCCACCGCCCCTTCCAGTGCGTTCCAGGAAAGATGGGCCGCATGCAGCCCCAAGCCGCTTAAGCGGTCGTCCGCCCAGGAGAACACATCGCGGCTGAAAATGCCGTGCAGCAGGCGGTTCAGCTCTGGAAGCCTTTCCGCCACGCGGGGATGCAGTTCGGAGCCCTCGCGGAAGAGCTCGTACCCGCCCACGGGCTCGTAGCCGATGGCTTCGTCCCCCAGTGTTTTGCGCAGCTCGCCCAAGCCCTTCCAACGTTCCTCCACCCGGCGCAATGCCACGTCCGCACCTTCGTTGTCCAGGTCGAACATCAGCTGGCTAGGGCTGCCGAAGCAGGCAAAGCCACCGTTCTTTACGCTGGCGCCGCTGGGGTGCGGGCCGCGTTCCAACACCAGGATCCGCCGGTACGGGTCCCGGGTGCGGGCATGCAGGGCGGTGAAAAGCCCGGTGATACCGGCGCCCACCACCACCAGGTCGGGTTTCTTCACAAAGGAGCGTTCCTCCCAAATACTGTTCATGGATGCCATCGCCACAGGTGCGGGGCCAGGTATCTTGGCCGCGCCGCCAAAGATGTCCTAAATTGCGGCATCTTTTCCAAGCCCCTGCCAAGGAAAACCTGTATGGCCGACAAGATCACCACCCGCCTCTTGCGCACCATTCTTTTCGGCTTGCTGTTGATCGCCACGGGCATCCTACAGGCCCAGATCGACAACGTGTACGTGTATGGTACCGTGAAGGACTACAATACCGCCAAGAAGCTGGACGGCGTCACCGTCACCGTGTACAAGGACGGTGCGGTGCTCAACTCGGTGGTCACCAGTGCCAACGGCAAGTACGAGTATAACCTGGACTACGGCTACGACTACAAGATCGTTTTTTCCAAGCCCGGGATAGTGGGCAAGAACGTCTCCATCAACACCAAGGGCATTCCCGACGAGGACCGCCAAGGCGGCTTGGCCATGAACGTGGAGATGACCCTGTTCCACGACATCCCCGGGATCGACTATTCCATCCTTCAGCAGCCCATTGGCAAATCCAAGTATGACCCCTCCACCGGCATGCTGGCCTGGGACCTGCAATACACCGAGCAGATGCGCGCCGAGCTGCGGAGGCTGGAGAACGAGTACGATCAGAAGAAGAAGATGGAGGCCAATGCCGACGCGGCCTTCCAAAAGCTGCTGGACCAGGGCAATGCCGCCATGACGGCCAAGGATTACAAGAAAGCCGTGCAGTTCTTCACCGATGCATTGGGCATGAAGGCGGGCGATCCCATCGCCACGGCCCGGCTGAGCGATGCGAAGATCAAGCTGGGCGAACTGGAGCGCGCCGAGCAGATGGAGAAGCAGTACGCCGACCTGATCAAGGAGGCCGATGCCCTGTTCACCAAGAAAAGCTACGAGGACGCCAAGGCAAAATACACCGCGGCACTGGGCGTGAAGGAAGGGGAGGCCTACCCCAAGCAGCGGGTGAAGGAATGCGATGCCTTCATGGCGGACCTGGCCGCCAAGGCCGAGGCCGACAAGAAGCTGAAAGAGCTCAACGACAAGTACAATACGGCCGTGGCTGCGGGCGATGTCGCGTTCAAGGCGGCCAAGTATGAGGAAGCCAAGGCCAAGTTCACCGAAGCGGGCGGCCTGAAGCCCGATGAGAAATACCCGCCGCAGCAGCTGGCCGCCATTGCATCCAAACTGGATGAACTGGCCAAGAAGGCCGAAGCCGACCGCTTGGCCAAGGAGCTGGACGACCAGTACAACGCGGCCATCAAGGCCGGTGATGCGGCCTTCAAGAGTGCCACGTACGAAGAGGCACGCACACAGTACAACGCGGCGTTGGGCATGAAGCCCAAGGAAAAATATCCTACGGACCAATTAGCGGCCATCGAAAAGAAGCTGGCCGAGCAGGCTGCCAAGGCCGAAGCCGACCGCCAGGCCAAGGAGCTCAACGACCGGTACAACGCAGCGATCGCAGCGGCGGATGCCGCGTTCGGCAGCGCCGATTATGACCAGGCCCGGACGAACTACAATGACGCGCTGGCCATCAAGCCCAAGGAGAAATATCCCACGGACCAATTGGCGGCCATCACGCGAAAACTCGATGAGCTGGCCAAGAAGGCCGAGGACGAACGCAAGGCCAAGGAACTTGATGGGAAGTACAATGCCGCCGTAGAGGCGGCCGACGCGGCCCTGGCACAGCAGAACTATGGTGCCGCCAAGGCCAAATACAACGAGGCCCTGGGCCTGAAGCCGAAGGAGAAATATCCAGCGGACCAACTGGCCGCCATCGCCAAAACATTGGCCGACAATGCCCGGAAGGCCGAAGAGGACCGCTTGGCGGCCGAGCGCGATACCAAGTACCGGGCCGCCGTCGATCAAGCCGAGGGCCTGTTCGCCAAGCAGAAGTATGAAGAGGCCATCGCACAATTCCAGCAGGCCTCCGGCATCAAGCCCGATGAGGCACTGCCCAAGGAGCGCATTGCGGAGATCAGGGCCTTGGTGGACGACATGGCCAAGGCCGCCGCTGCCAAACGCAAGCAGGAGGAACTGGATGCGCGCTACAACTCACTGATCGCCGGTGCGGACAAAAACTTCAAGGCGAAGAAGCACAGCGATGCACTGAACGATTACAAGGACGCTTCGCAACTGAAGCCCGATGAGCAGTATCCGAAGGACCAGATCGCCGCGATCGAAGGCTTACTGGATTCAGCGGCCAAGGAAAAGGCGGAGAAGGAACGCTTGGAGCGGGAAAAGGCCGAACAGGACAAGCAGTACAATGCGTTCATCGCGCAGGCGGACCAGGATTTCAAAGCCAAGAATTATGATGCCGCGGCCAATGGCTATACGTCCGCTTTGGAGGTGAAGCCTGGGGAAAAGCACCCCACCAGCCGCTTGGCCGAGATACAGGGACTGCTGGCAGCCCGGGCCAAGGCGGACAGTTTGCAAACGGCCGAACAAGAACGCTTGGCTGCGGAAGCCAGGCGCAAAGCCGAGGAGGACAGCATCAAGGCTGCGCGAGATGCCGAGGAACAAGCCCGCTTGGAAGCTGAGCGCCGCAGCAAACTGAACGCGGAACAGGAGCTGGAGGCCCAGTACAACGATGCCATCCTAAAGGCGGATGCAGCCTTGCGCAACAAGGCGTGGAACTTGGCACGCGAAGGGTACAACGAAGCCTTGGCCATAAAACCCAAGGAGAAGTACCCCAGGAAACAATTGGCCGCCGTGGACAAGGCCGAGGCCGATCAGCTTGAGGCGGACCGGAAGGCGGCCGCTGATGCGGAGGCAGCACGCTTGGCCGAAGAGGAGCGCTTGCGAAAGGATGCGGAAAAGAACAGTGCACAGCAAGCCGAGCTCGAGCAGGCCAGGCAAGCCCGCGAGGCACAGCGCGCCCTGGATGAGCGCTACAACAGTGCCATCCTGCAAGCGGACAACGCCATGGCCGACAAGGATTACACCGGTGCGCGTGACTTGTATGCCCAGGCACTCGACATCAAGCCCGGCGAAACATACCCGGAAGTGAAGATCGGACAGATCGCCAAGTTGCTTGAAGAGCAGGAACGCCAGCGACGGGAAAAGGAAACCGCGGAACAACGCGTGGCGGAAGCCAAACCGGCAAACTCCGGTCACCGAAGCATGGACAACCGCAAGGAGCAGGAGGCCGAGGTGTTCATGCGTGAGGCACGCGAACGCGAGGAAGCGGAAAAATACCTCCGGATCAAACGGCAGAAAACCGCATTGGAGGAACAAGCAGGCACCTATGCCAACCAAGCGGAAGACCGGCACCAGGCTGCACTAAAAGGCAACGAGGATCTGCGCGGCACCGGCCAGGGCCTGTACCGGGGTGACGATGCGCTGAGCAAGCGGAACGAGGAAGAGCTTGAAAACTTCCGCAGAAGCTTCCAGGAGCGCAGGAGCCAATGGGCTGAGCGGGGCGTGCAGCAAACCGGCGAAGCCCGCACCGCCGTGGAAAACAACCAGGCCGACCAGCGGCAACGCGCCATTTCGCTCAACGAAATGCACGATACCGGGGTGCAGACCGTGCTGGATGAACGCCGATCGTGGCTGGATGCTCAGGCAAAGCTGGCCCAAGCCGGGAGGGACCGCAGCGTAACCGCCAAGGAGCAGTTGGACGAGCAGGAGAGCAGGGCGGCCCAACGGATCGGCGACCTGGACGCATTGGCCCAAGGGCGGCAGGAGGAGGTGGAGCTTGCCAAGCAGCGCCAGGAGGCACAGGAAAGGCAGCGCATGGCCGGCGCGTCCAACAGGGGGATGGCCAACTATGAGCAGCTCGGAACGATCGCACCGAACCAGAAAAGATCCTTTAACGACTATTCCCGCAACGACCTCGCCTCCCAATATCCGCAAGGGGTTACCGAGGAGAGTTACACCGAAGGCAACAAGGTGATCATCAAGCGGGTGGTCGTTCAGGGAAACAAAGCCGACGAGTACAGCAAGGTGATCGCCAAGTGGGGCACGTTCTACTTTAAGAACGGCCATAGCATTTCCGAGTACATCTGGACGTTGAATACCGAGCAGTAGGCCCGGTGCCCTTCCATCCCTCCGGAGGATTCGCCAACGGGGCCTGGCCGCCACCGGTGCATCGGTTGAAATAGATGCCGCAAGGCAGGCCGGAAGATGCTTCCGGGGCACGATCTTTGCCGGGCATAAAGGATCGTGCATGCTTCTTGCAGACACGCCGATCCAACCACTCCAGTTCACCAATCCGGAACCAGAAATGGCCAAATGGACCAAACGGCTGCTGCTGGCAGCAGGGATATTGATCGTATTGCTCTTGGCTGCCGCAGTGCTCATCCCCGTTCTCTACAAGGACAAGATCGAGGCGGCCGTGAAGGAACAGGTGAACAAAACCCTCAATACCACCGTGAACTGGGGAGCATGGGACATCAGCCTGTTGCGCAGCTTCCCCAACGCCTCCGTGTCCGTGGAAAACGTCAAGGTGTGCAACAAGGCCCCGTTTGAGGGGATCTGCCTGGCCGACGTGGGCGAATTGCGGGTTACCATCGGCATCATGAGCCTTTTCAGCGACCAGATCAAAGTGAAGGACGTGGCCTTGGTAAAACCGGTGATCCACGTAAAGGTCCTCAAGGACGGCCGTGCCAATTGGGACATCACCCTGCCGGACAGCACCGCGGCCGAACTGCCTGCCGATACGTCCACTACCCGCTTCAATGTCGCCCTGAAGCGGTACAGCATCACCCAGGGGCACATCATCTACGACGACGAGAGCCTTGGGATGTTCCTCGATCTGGACCGGGTGGAACACACCGGAAAGGGAGATTTCACGCAAGACCTCTTCACGCTGGGCACCAGCACCACTTCGGAAAGCACCACCGTGGTATACGACGGGGTGAAGTACCTGCGTAACGTGGAAGCCGACGTGCAGGCCGACATTGAAATGGACCTGCCCCGCATGAAATTCACCTTCAAGGAGAACAGCGTGAAGGTGAACCAGCTCGAACTGGGCCTGGACGGCTGGGTGGCGATGCCCACGGACGACATCAGCATGGACCTCACTTGGGCGATGAAGAAAAATGACATCGGAGCGCTGCTGTCCCTGATCCCTGCCGAGTTCGCGGCCGACATGAAAGGCGTGGACATGTCCGGCAAGGCGGCGTTCAGCGGTTACGTCAAGGGCATCTACAATGAGCAGTCCATGCCCGGGTTCGGGGTCAACATCAATGTGGACAATGGCCGCTTCAAGTACCCCGACCTGCCGGCCAGCGCTGAAAAGATCTTCGTGGATGCCAGCATCCAAAGCCCCCAGGGAAAAGACCTCGATGGCATGGTGGTGGACCTGCGCCGCTTCGCGGTTACCCTGGCCGGCAACCCCGTGGAAGCACGCATGCACTTAGCCACGCCCATCAGCGACCCCAATGTGGACGCAGCCTTAAAAGCCGATCTGGACCTGGCCAACCTGAACAAGGTGGTGCCCTTGCCCAAGGGCGATGAACTAACGGGAAAGGTGAAGGCCGATGTGGAAATGGCGGGACGCATGAGCGATGTGGAAGCCCAGCGCTACGAAAAGTTCAAGGCGCAAGGCCAGCTCGCCCTCAGCGGCATGAACTACCGCAGCGACTCCCTGCCCTTTCCGGTGGCCATCCGATCGCTCATCTTCCAGTTCAGCCCGAAGTTCCTGGCCTTGGCCGAATTCAACGGCAACCTCGGCAAGAGCGACGTACAAGCCAGTGGCCGGTTGGACAACTACCTCCAATGGTGGCTCAAGGACAGCACCTTGGCGGGCACCTTCGACGTGAAGAGCAACCGCTTCGACCTGAATGAGCTCATGGGTCCGCCCGCAACTTCGGCCGCCCCGGCCACCGCGGCCGACACCACCCCCATGTCCGTGATCGAGGTGCCCAAGCACATCAACTTCACCCTCACCGCCGCAGTGAAGGAAGTGCTCTATGACAACCTTCGCCTCAGCGATGCCAAGGGGGCCTTGCACGTGCATGACCAACGTGTGGACCTGCGCGGAATGGCCTTCAACATCTTCGAAGGCCGGATCGGCATGGATGGCACCTACAACACGCAGGATGCAGCACGCCCCTTGTTCGACATGGACCTGGACGTGGCCAATGTGGACATCAGGGAATTGGTGGATGGGGTGGAGATGGTGCGCAACATGGCCCCCATCGCCGAGAATTGCACCGGCAAGCTCTCCACCACGCTCACCCTCCAAGGCGGATTGGATGCCCGCATGGACCCCATCATGGGCAGCCTCAAGGGCCATGGCACCGTGAAGACCAAGAATGTCGCCCTGGTGGATTTCAAGCCCCTTGTGGAGTTCAGCAACGTGCTGAAGATGCCCCAATTGGCCACGGCCAAGGTGCAGGATGCGGATTTTAGCTACGATATCCAGGACGGCAAGATGATCACCAAGCCCTTCGACGTAAAGATCGACCGGCTTACCGCCAACGTGGGCGGCAGCACGGCTTTCGAGGACCAGGCCATCGACTACACCCTGAAGACCAAGGTGCCCAGCGACATGTTCGGACCCGATGCCGGACAGTTGGTCATGGGCCTGCTTGGGCAAGTGAACAAGGCCATCGGCACCAATGCACAATTGCCCGCCAACATCGACCTGACGGCAAAGATCACCGGCACGGTGACCAAGCCCGTGGTGAAGCCCGTGTTCGCAGGCGGCAAGGACCTGAAGGAAACGGTGAAGGAGGAAGTGAAGCAGCAGCTGAACGAACAGATCGGGAAGGCGAAGGAAGACGCCATCGCCAGGGCGCGCGAGGAAGCGGCCAAGCTGGTGGCGGAAGCGCAAAGGCAGGCGGACGATGTGAAGGCCAAGGCCCGCAGCGAAGCCGCCAACGTGAAGGCACAGGCGTACAAAGCTGCTGACGACCTGGTGGCCCAGGCCAACAACCCCATTGCCAAGGCTGCGGCCAAATTGGCCGCGGACAAGGCCAAGCAGGCTGCGGACGACAAGGAACGGCAGTTCCTCAGCGAGGCCGACAAACGCGCGGATGCATTGGTGGACCAAGCACGCAAGCGCGGTGACGCGTTGATCGAAAAGGCGGAGGCCACGGATACCACGGTGAAGTAAAACCCGCGCGTGGGGCAGGTTGCGCGTTGAACAGTAGGTTTGGACACAATGACCAAAAGGATGCGCCACGCCGGGCACGTTGTTGCACGATGGGCGGGAATGATCATGCTGGCGGTGGCTTCTTTGGCCACTGCGGCACAGGACGGGGATCCCGGGCCTTGCGATAAGCCTTCGGACAAAAAACTGCTCAAGCGGTTGAGCGATGCGGAAGCCACCAAGAACCCCGGCGAGCGCCACCAGAAGCTGAAAGCCTTGCTGGAGGAGGCGCCCGAATGCATGGAATGCCTGTTCCTGACCGGGGAGAGCGGGTACCAGCGCGCCAAGGCGGGCGCGGGAAGCTTCAATGCCAGCATCAAGTACCTGGAGGATTACCTGCGGCAATGCCCCGCCATTTACCGGCGGGCATACTACATGCTCGGCAGCATGTACTATGCACAGGAAAGGTTCCCCGAAGCATCAGAAGCTTTTCAGAAATTCATGGACTTCCAGGCTGCCGAGGGTGCCCAACACGATCCCGAGGATGAGCAACGCGCCAAAGAAGTGGAACGGCTCATGCCCGAGTTGGCGTTCTACAGGGATTTCTTCAAGGACCAGCGGCCGTTCAATCCCTCCGTGCTCAAAGGCGTGAGCACACCGGCGGATGAATACCTGCCCATGTTCTCACCCGACAACGAGCTCATCTTCTTTACCCGCATCAGCAAGCACCAGGCCCTCGGCGATCGCTTTGCCCGCGAAGTGGAGGAATTGACCGAGGCGCGCAGAAGCTCGGTGGCCGGCGAATTCGACAAAGGCACCGCCCTGCCGCCCCCCTTCAATACCGGCGACAGCTATGGCGGGGTGACCGTCAGCCTCAACAACAAGGAACTGTTCGTGACCGTGTGCAAACCGGTGACTTCCGATTACAAGAACTGCGACATCTACAGCACACATTACACCACCTATGTGGATTTCGGCACAGGCCACCAGGCGTTTCGCTGGAGCGAGCTTCAAAACCTGGGGCCCCACATCAACACGGACGAAGGGTGGGAGAGCCAACCCTCGCTGAGCGCCGACGGAAAGACGCTCTTCTTCGCCTCCTTGCGCCGCGGCGGCCAAGGCATGGACATTTACACCAGCCAGCGTAACGCCAAGGGGGAGTGGGGGAAGGCCGTGCCCTTGCCCGCCCCCGTCAACACTGCCGGGGATGAAAAGGCGCCCTTCATGCACAGCGACAGCCACACCCTGTATTTCGCCGCCAGGCCGCCGCGCAACGAAAAGGGGGAGGAAGATGTTGGTGCAGGCCATCGCGGCATAGGAGGCTATGACATCTTCTACAGCCGCCTGAACGAGGATGGTTCCTGGTCCGAACCGAAGAACTTGGGAAACCCCATCAATACGCCCCAGGATGAACATGGCCTGGTAGTAAGTGCGGACGGCCGCACCGCTTACTTCGCCAGCAGCCGCTTCAAGGGTGCCGGCGGATTGGACATCTACGGATTCGAACTGCCCAAGGACGCCCGCCCGCAGGAGATCCTCATTATGAAGGGCAATGTAAAGAACGAGGACGGCGAGCCCGTGGCTGACGCCACCGTGTCCATTACGTACATGGATACGCGCAAAACCGAAGTGCTGAAAGTGGATCCCGCGGACGGCCAGTATGCGGCCGTGCTCCGCCTGAAAGCCGGGTCGGATGTCATTGTTACGGTGAAGAAACCGGACCATGTGTTCGACAGCCGCTCCTTTGGCATGGAGGATACGGTGCGGAGGGGCGTGGCACAGGTGGACATGAAGCTGGAGAAGATCGCAGTGGGCCGCGATTACCGGGTGAACGACATCCGCTTCGCCACCAATAGTGCCGAGATCACGGGCGCAAGCCGCTTCATCCTCGACGAGCTGATCGCCTTCCTGCGGGAGAACCCCAAGGTGCGTATCCAGGTGCAGGGCCATACCGACAGTGTGGGCGACCTGGATCGCAACATGGTCCTTAGCCGCGACAGGGCCGGTGAGGTGGTGCGCTACCTCACCGCTGGAGGTGTCCAAGCATCCAGGCTCTCCAGTGAAGGGTTCGGCCCGACCAAACCCGTGGCCCCCAACGACAGCGAGGAGGGTAGGGCACGGAACCGGAGGACCACCTTTGTGATCACGGCCAAGTAGTGCGTGGGGCGTGCGATGCGAGGAACGCGGCCGGATGCCTATTCCTCCTTGCCCAAGCGCTTGGCATTGGCCTTCATGCGCAGGTTGAGCAGTTCCACCAACGTGCAGAAGCCCATGGCCGCATACAGGTAGTTCTTGTCGATGTGAAGGCCGAAGCCGTCCAGGAACAGCACCACGCCCACCATGGCCAAGAACACCAGGGCCAGCACCTTCACCGTGCCATGCGTGTTTACGAAGTCGCTGATCAGCTCCGCGGCGATCAACATGATGATCACCGCGATCACCACGGCAAGCACCATGATCAGCAGTTCATTGCTCATTCCCACGGCGGTGATCACCGAATCCAGCGAAAAGACGATGTCCAGCATCACGATCTGGAACACGACCATGGCCACCGAAGTGGCGGTCTTGTGATGGCCATCCTTCTCCTTGATGAACTCCACTTTGTGCCAGATCTCGATGCTGGCCTTCCAGATCAGGAACAGCCCGCCGGAGATCAGCACCAGGTCCTTGCCGGAAATGGGCAACGACCCAATGTGGAACAACGGATGCACCAAGTGCATGATCCAGCTCAAGGTGAACAGCAACATGATCCGCGTGATCAACGCGAAGGCCAGGCCGAGGCGGCGTGCCTTGGCCTGGTGCGCGTGCGGCAGCTCGCCGCTGAGGATGCTGATCATCACAATGTTGTCGATGCCCAGCACGATCTCTAAGGCCGTGAGCGTAAGCAGCTGCACCCAGCCCTGCGAGGTGAGGAGGATCGAGAAGTCGAACAGTGATTCCAAAATGGTGGGGGTAAGGGGCGGCGAAATTACCGAAGCGCCGCAATTCCGGTCATGGGCGGGTCGGACCCGGGTAAAGGGCGTAGATAGTGATGGTCACGTTGCGGTTTACCGGGTTCAGCCAATGCATCGTACGGTCCAGCAGGCCAGGCTTGGCTTGGCCGATCAGCTGCATGGGCCCCAACGCCGCTTCCATGCGGCCCACGCGCGAGGCCAGGTCTTCCGTGCCGAGAAAGAGGGCAATGTTCGCCCGGGGGGCCGGGGCCACCTGATCCGCGAATGCCCTGATGTCGGTGCCGGGGTCCGTGAGGAACTGCTGGGTGATGTCCCATTTGCCCAGATAAAACAGCGGTAGCATCGGCGGGTCGCCCTCCACGGTATCCTCGATGATCACCCCTTGTACGGGCCGGTTGCGCAACATCAACATGGCCTCCACGCGTTCGCGCTTGCTGGAGCTGAAGGTGAGCGGTACCAGCAACAGCAGGTTCAAGGCCCAGGTCCACGCCATGACGCCCTTCCACAGCTGGGGCCGCTTATGCCACCAAGTGCTTTGTTCCCGGTACTGCTCCCAGGCGGTGTAGCCCAACACTAGCACCAAGGGTACGATGGAGAGGATGAAGCGCTCCTGCTTGTTGGGGAAGAGCGAATGGAAAAACAGGAAGCTGAGCACCGCCAACCAAACGGCGAAAGGCTTGGGGCGCTTGAAGAAACCGAAGAGCACCGCCAGGGAGAAGGGCGGAATGAACACCCCGGCCAGCACCAGCAGGTAGTTGTACCAGGGCTGGTTGAAGTAAGTGGTGGAGTTGGCCAGGTTGTAGCGCACATATTCCGTGAGCTCTGCGAAGGGGCGCCCCCAGATCAGCAGGTCGATGCCGCCCTGCACCAGCGCGATGGGTGCGAGCATGCCCAGGCCGAACAGCACCATGCCGCGCGGGTTGCGCTGCAACAGCAAGGCCAGCCCGGCGCCGGCCCCGAAGAAGACCGTTTGAAAACGCAGGTCCACGGCCAGCCCGGCGAACATCCCGGCCATGAGCAGCGCCCGGGGCGGCGGTGTACCTGCCTGGCGCACCAGCCACCAGGCGCTCAGCATCAGCGGGGGGATGGCCACCATTTCCACCAGGTTGCGCACCGAGAGGAAGGGCATGAAGAAGAACAAGGCCAGCAGCAGCCCACAGCGCCAAGCCGTTTCCGCGTTGGATAGCCGTAAGGCGATCCGGTAGCCTACGCGCACAGTGATCAGGCTCCATAGCGCGTGCAGCAAGCGCACCAGCACCATCTTCCATTCGGGGTCTGATAAGCCGATCAGGCTGCACAGCTTGAAAAGCACGTAATGCAGCCCGGGGTACAACATCATGTGCCCGGTGGGAGTGGGTGTGCCGGACTGGTTCCACGGCAGCCAGTTGTTGTAATCGAAACCGTCCACCCAGCTTTGGGCGGCTTCGATCATCAGGAAATGGTCGTCATGTGCGAAGTATCCCTCGGAGAAGAAAGCCGCGAGCAGTCGGGGCACCAAGGCCAACAGGGTGAGCCAGAACAGCGGTCGCTGTTTCAGCTTGGCGAACAGCTCAGGGAGGGTCATGCTGAAAGAGGGGGCAAAATAGCCCTTGGCCCGGGCATCACGGAGGCCGCTACATTCGGCGCTGATGGTGACCGTGGGCCTTTCCTTCACCGCCCGTTGGCGGCAGGCCTTGGCAGCTCCGTGCTTTGTACGCTTCTTGGCCACAGGCCTGGCCATGGGCGTGGCCGTGGTGTGGGCGCTGCCGCATTACTTCGGCTGGGTGGGGCAACGCCAAGGCGTACTGCCACCGGAGCCGCTGTTGGGCTTTTGGGAACCGCGTCCGGTTTCCATGGCCACGTTCCTGGTGCTCTACGGCGTGTTGCTGCTGGTGCTGGCAGCTGTTTCCGGCAGGCCCGGGAGGGTGCTGCGCGGCCTGTACGCCTACCTGCTGATGATGGGCTTGCGCATGGCGGCCATGGCGCTTGTGGCGTTGGAGCCGCCGCCGGCGATCATCCCCTTGGTGGATCCGGTAACACAGCTCTTCTATCCGGGCGGCACCCCGTTCCTCAAGGACCTGTTTTTCTCGGGCCACACGGCCACCTTGGTGCTCCTGGCCCTGATGGCGCCCGCCGGCCATGCCCGTTGGCTTGCCGCGTTGGGCGCAGCAACGGTGGCCGTGTTGGTGCTGGCGCAGCACGTGCATTGGACCGTGGATGTACTGGCTGCAGTGCCGGCCGCCTGGTTGGCATGGGCGCTCGCCGGCCGACTGCTGCGCAATTGCTCGGCAACCGTTGACCGCACCCCTGTATGATGTAGGGCTGATGGTCGCCAACAAGTACGCCCCCGGTTACTTTTGCACTCCTTCCTTTTCCCGCATGAACATCCTGGTCCTTTCGCGCAGCGGAAAACTCTTTTCCACGCGCCGCATCGTGGAAGCCGGCCGGGCACGCGGCCATGATATCAGCGTGGTGGACCACGTACAATGCGACCTGGTGATCGCACGTAAGGACCCCCATGTAATGTACAAAGGCCAGCGGCTGGAAGACGTCGACGCCATCATACCGCGGATCGGTGCGAGCGTGACCTTCTACGGTGCGGCTGTGGTGCGCCAGTTCGAGGCCATGAAGGTCTTCACCACGGTGGAGAGCCAATCGCTGGTGCGCAGCCGCGACAAGCTGCGCAGCCTGCAGATCCTCAGCAAAGCCGGGGTGGACATGCCCCGCACGGTCTTTACCAACTACAGCAAGGATGTGGCCATGGCCGTGGAACACGTGGGCGGTGCACCGTGCATCATCAAACTGTTGGAAGGCACCCAAGGGCTGGGCGTGGTGCTGGCCGAATCCAAGAAAGCCGCCGTGGCCGTGGTGGAGGCGTTCAATACGCTGAAGGCACGGGTGATCGTGCAGGAATTCATCAAGGAAGCGAAGGGCGAGGACATTCGCGCCTTCGTGGTGGACGGCACCATCGTGGGGGCCATGCGCCGCCGCGGAAAGGAAGGGGAGTTCCGAAGCAACCTGCATCGCGGTGGCAAAGCCGAGTTGATCGACCTCTCGCCCGAGGAGCAGGAAATGGCCGTGCATGCCGCGCGCGCCCTGGGCCTGCGCGTGGCCGGGGTGGACATGATCCAAAGCAGCCGCGGACCGCTGGTGCTGGAAGTGAACGCCTCACCGGGCCTGGAGGGCATCGAGCAGGCCACGGGCAGGGACATCGCCGGGGAGATCATTGCCTACGTGGAGCGCAATGTGGCCGCAGGCTGATGCGTGCATTTCCCATGGGGAATACCTTTGCGGCCACTTAATTCCGAGCCCTTTGCAATCCAAGATCCTCATCCTCGACCACGGTTCACAGTACACCCAGCTCCTGGCCCGCCGGGTGCGCGAACTGGACGTTTATTGCGAGATCCATCCGTTCAGCGCCGCCGGCCGCTTTGCCGGGGATCCTACCGTGAAAGGCGTGATCCTCAGCGGCAGCCCTGCCTCCGTGTTCGATCCCGGTGCCCCGGACACCGACATCAGCGGCTTCCAGGGCAAGGTGCCCGTGCTGGGCGTTTGCTACGGCGCACAATTGCTGGCCAAACGCGCCGGTGGCCAAGTGGTGCGTAGTGAAGTGCGTGAATATGGCCGTGCCCTGCTGGACAACATATTCGTGCAGGAGCCCCTGTTTGCGGACATCCACCCCGGATCACAGGTGTGGATGAGCCACGGCGACAGCATCCTTAAGGCGGCGGACCGCATGGTGATCCTTGCCGGCACGCATGCCGTGCCCGTGGCCGCTTTCCAGTTCAAGGGCGAGCAAACTTTTGGCGTCCAGTTCCACCCGGAAGTCTTCCATTCCAACGACGGCCTGAAGCTGCTGCGAAATTTTGTCATCGGCATCTGTGGCTGCCCTGCGGACCACACGCCCAAGGCCTTCGTGGAGGAAACCGTGGAAGCGTTGCGCCAGCAGCTCGGCGATGACCATGTGGTGCTGGCCCTCAGCGGTGGCGTGGACAGCTCCGTGGCGGCGTTGCTGCTGCAGAAAGCCATCGGTGACAAGCTCCATTGCATCTTCGTGGATAACGCCTTGCTCCGCAAGAACGAATTTGCCCAAGTGCTGGAGAGCTACCGCACCATGGGCCTCAACATCACCGGCGTGGATGCGCGCGAACGCTTCCTTGCCGCACTGAAGGGCCTGGAGGATCCCGAGGCTAAGCGCAAGGCCATTGGCCGCACCTTCATCGAAGTGTTCGATGCCGAGGCCAAGCGCATCACCAACATCAAGTGGCTCGCACAGGGCACCATCTACCCGGACGTGATCGAGAGCGTGAGCGTACACGGGCCCAGCGTCACCATCAAAAGCCACCACAACGTGGGCGGCCTGCCCGCGCGCATGAACCTGAAGGTGGTGGAGCCCCTTCGCTCGCTCTTCAAGGATGAAGTGCGCCGCGTGGGCAAGTCCCTTGGGCTGGATCCCGCCATCCTGGGCCGCCACCCGTTCCCCGGTCCGGGCTTAGCCATCCGTATCCTCGGCGAGATCACCGCAGCCAAGGTGGCCCTGCTCCAAGAGGTGGACCATATCTACATCCAAGGCTTGCGCGAGGCCGGGCTTTACGACCAGGTGTGGCAGGCTGGGGCCATCCTGCTGCCCGTGCGTAGCGTGGGTGTAATGGGCGATGAGCGCACCTACGAAAATGCCGTAGCCCTGCGGGCCGTAAGCAGCACCGACGGCATGACGGCCGACTGGTGCCACCTGCCCTACGAATTTTTGGCACGGATCTCGAACAACATCATCAACCAGGTCAAGGGCGTCAACCGCGTGGTGTACGACATCAGCAGCAAACCGCCAGCCACCATCGAATGGGAATGATGCGAAAGTGGTTCTTCTTCCTACTTGCCGCGTGCATCGGCCTCGCCGCCGAAGCCCAGGAGGTCCGCACGGTGAACGGGGAGAAGTACCTTGTGCACACGGTGGAAAAGGGGGAGACCTTGTTTGGCCTGAGCAAGCACTTCGCCGTGCCGTTGGACGCGCTCACGGAGGCCAATCCGGCTGCCGCTGAAGGCTTGAGCATCGGCCAAGTGCTGCTGATCCCCGTGAAGGCCCAGTCGAAGAAGGAACTGAAGAGCGCGCCCGCTTTGGCCAACGGAGAGTTGCTGCACACGGTGGCGAAGAAGGAGACTATCTACGGCATTGCGCGCAAATACGGTATCGGGCCGGAGGAGCTCAGGCGTTGGAACCCGGATCTGGAACACGGGTTGGTGGTGGGCATGGTGCTCCGCATCCAAGCGGCCGCCAGCGATGCCGCGCCACCCGTTGCGGTACAACCCGCAGCCATGGACAGCGGCAAGTTCCACTGGGTGCAGGCGGGCGAGACGCTCTATTCCTTGGAGGCACGCTTCGGCCTTGAAAGTGGTGCGATCAAAGAGGCCAACGGCGGATTGCCCGAGGGATTGAAGGCAGGCACCTACATCCGTATCCCGCGTGCCGTGGAACCCGGATCCGCCCAACCGGCCGATAGCGGGGTGGTGGCACGCCCCGAGCCTGGCACCGTGCTGCACATTGCCTTTCTGCTGCCCTTCTCCTTCGAGGGTGATTCACTGGGCACTGTAGGAGCGGAAGAGCGGATGGGAAGCACCACCGAGGCTGCCGTGGAGTTCCGTGCGGGCGTGGACCTGGCCTTGGACACCCTGAAGGCCAACGGGCTCAATGCCGAGGTCCACGTGTTCGACACGGGCATGAAGCCGGAACAATGGAACAAGTTGTTCAAGAGCGACGCCATCCGGGGCATGGACCTGTACATCGGACCCTTCCACCGCGCGGCCATTGAAAGCTTGGTGAGGGTCTCTGGCGGTACACCGGTGGTATGCCCGGTGCCCCAAAGTAACAAGGTGGTACTGGGCAATCCCACGGTGAGCAAGGCGGTCAGCGGTCGCGCGGACCGGCTGAAGCTCATGGCCCGTTACGTGGCTTTCAAGCATGCCCGGGACAATGTGATCCTGCTGAAGCCGGACATCTTCGCCGAACGCGAGATCCAAGGCTTGGTGATGCGCGAGCTGCAGGAGGCCCTGTTGCCGCAAAGCGGGAAATTGCGGGACAGCCTGCTCGTAGTGGCCTGTGGGCGAAGGGATGTGGCAGGCGTTGTTGGGAAATTGGACCCGGTGAGACCGAACATCCTGGTGGTGCCCAGTGAGGACGTGGAGTTCATCACCACCGTGGTGGGCAAGTTCGCCGCAATGGTGCCCAAGTATGCGATCACTGTTTACGGCATGGACGCGTGGTCATCGGTGAACACCCTGGACGTGGGCGCGCTGGTGAAGCTGAACGTGCACGTGCCGACCAGTAGCTACATCGACCACGCCTCGCCTGCGGTGAACAGTTTCCTTGCCGCCTACCGGGAGCGGTTCCACAATGAACCGGGCGAGTACGCCTTCCTGGGATACGACGCGGCCCGCTACTTCATCGGTGCACTGATGCGCTTCGGCAGCGGCTTCCCAAAGCGGTATGCCGAAATGCGCACCGATGGCATCTACCTGGATTTCCGCATGGCACACATGGGGCCGGAAAATGGGTGGAGCAACTCGGGCGCAATGATGCTCGAGTACAACGGGCAGGGCTTGGTACGGGCCAAGTGAATTCCGGCGTGGCCAAAGCCTCAGCGCAGCCAGCGCCGCTCCATGACGAATGTGCCGAACGGCAGCAGAGAGGCTACGCCCACGCCGTAAATGCGTTCGCTGGGCCACTTTACCCGGGTGAACATCGGCACGGCGCAAACGATGTACCCAATGAACAGGATGCCGTGCACCCAGCCCGTGTACTTCACCATCAGCGGAAGGTCTGCCCAATACTTGAGCGGCATGGCAATGAAGAGCAGGATCAGAAAGCTGATGCCCTCGAGGATGGCTACCCAGCGGAAACGTTGGATCGTGGGGGTGTGTTCGTTCATAGCGGCCGCGAAGATGGGCGATCGCCGGGGATCAACGGTCATGCAACGGCAAGAACAACAGGGCAAACGCATCTAAACAGGTTGATAGCATTGGGTTTTGTGCGACGCCCTTCGGGGTCGAAATTCTCTTTATACCGAATGTACTACGCTATATGACCCCGTTGGGGTCAAGCATGGGATCGGTTGCGGCATCCCGAAAGTGCTAAGCTCCTTGCCCCAGTCTTGTGGAGATCATGGAAGCGCACTTTGTGACCCCGTAGGGTGTCACACAGCGTAGGTGTTGGAGTTCTGCGGGGATTCGACCCCGAAGGGTGTCGCACAGGCGAGAAGCCTTAGCATTGACATAAGATGCGTTTGCCCTGGCAAGAACAACCGGCCCACGGGCTTGCCAGCTAAGTTTGCCCGATGCGGGGAAAGGGCTTGTGGTTAGTCTTCTTTGCGCTGGCAGGTTTGGTGCTGGCCACGGTCGGCTTGGTCGTGGGCAGTGCCGATCTTTCCTTGCATCAGGTAGGGGAGGCCCTGGCCGGAAGGGGGGAGGAAACGGTGCGCATGATCGTGCTGCAGGTGCGCCTTCCGGAAGTGCTCACGGCCGCTGCCGCGGGGGCTGGGCTCGCCGCTTCGGGCCTGTTGATGCAGACCACGTTCCACAATCCCTTGGCCGGGCCCGGCGTGTTGGGCCTCACGGGCGGTGCGGCGGTGGGCGTGGCTTTGGTGATGCTGGCCAGCCCCTTGTGGCAAGCGTTGCCGGTTTCACGCGACCTGCTGGCCATGGCCGCCGCACTGGCCGGCGCCATGGCTGTGCTGCTGTTGATCACCGTTGCCGACCGCCGGGTGGGCGATGGCGTCACCCTGTTGATCCTCGGTTTGATGCTGGGCTACCTCTGTTCCGCATTGATCAGCGTGCTGCAGGCAGCCAGTGAAGCCGGTGCATTGAAAGGCTTTGTGTTGTGGGGCATGGGTTCCTTCGGCACCATGGGGCTGCACCGCCTTCCGTGGCTGCTGGTGCCCGTGGCCGCGGGCTTGCTGTTGGCGCTTACCTTGGTGAAGCCGATGAACGCCCTGTTGGTCGGGGAGGAGCATGCCGCCAGCATGGGCGTGGAAGTAAGGCGGGTGCGGCGCACTTCCGTATGGGTGACGGGGCTATTGGCGGGCACCATCACCGCCTGTTGCGGCCCCGTGGCCTTCCTGGGCCTTGCCGTACCGCACGTGGCAAGGGCGTTCCTGCGCACGGCCGACCACCGCCTGCTGATGCCGGGAACCATCCTGCTGGGGGGCACCCTGGCATTGGCGTGCGACCTGGTGGTGCGCATGCCCTGGGCTGGAGGCATGCTGCCGCTAAATGCCGTAACGAGCTGGCTGGGGGCGCCCGTGGTACTGTGGGTGCTGCTCAGCGGCAAGAACTGGTTCCGCAGATGAAGGAGGCATGGGACCCGTTGCAAGCCCGGGACCTGGCCATCGGCCACGCAGGGAATGTATTGGCCGACCGGATCAACCTGTCGCTTCCCGCCGGGGAATTGACGGCCTTGCTTGGCGTGAACGGCGTGGGAAAGAGCACGTTGCTGCGCACCTTGGCCGGCTTGCTGCCGCCCATGGGGGGGCAGGTGCTCATAGGTGGTTCCCCGGTACAAGCACTGAGCGCGCATGAACGCGCCCGGCGCATGGCGGTGGTGCTTACCGGAAGGCCTGCAGGAATGCTCGATGTGGAAACCGTGGTGGCCCTGGGCCGCCAACCATGGACCAACCGCTGGGGAAGGATCACGCCCGCCGATCGCGCGGCGGTGGACCGGGCCTTCGACCTGGCTGCTGCACAGGACCTGCGGCACCGCACGTTGGCCACTTGCAGCGACGGGGAATGCCAGAAGGTGCTGATCGCACGTGCCCTAGCCCAAGACACCCCCGTGATGCTGCTGGACGAGCCCACGGCCTTCCTGGACCTGCCCAACCGCGCCGCCGTGGTGCGCATGTTGCGCGGCATTGCACACGGGCAGCGGAAGGCCGTGCTCTTTAGCACGCACGACCTCCAGTTGGCGCTCGACCTTGGTGATCGCATGATGCTCCTGTGCGCCGGTGGGGCACTTTGGCAAGGCACCCCGCAGGAAGCCATGGCTTCAGGCGTGCTCGCTCAGGCGTTCAACGGCAGCGGAGTGGTGTTCGATGCCGCTACCGGCACGCACCGCTTTACTGGTTGATCGCCATGATACCAGCTTGAACCACAAATTGGTCCGATCCCGCTGTGGCGGGACAGGTTTTGCTTGCTCCTTTTCCGCATTATACCCTTTCGCCATTCACAACCACCCAAACTTCCGCAGGAGACCCCAATGTCATTAAGTTAAGGGACTATTGGTCCACGTCTTTGCATCCATAAAGCCAACCGGGACTGCGGGTCAAGCCCGCAGTGACGTACAAATCTTGGTGGCGCCGCAATTTTCACGTCATGGCGGGCTCGACCCGCCATCCCGGCTAATTGAGCAACGCATTCACCCGGCTCAACCTCCACGGCCCATAGGCTTCCAATCAGTGCCACGACTATTCCCTACCTCCCTTAACTTAATGACATTGCAGGAGACGCTGCGGCAACCAAGAACGGATCAGGCGGATATGCATGATGAAAGGGTATTACTTCCCCGGGTGCCCAGTACCGTGGCTATGGCTACGCCACAGGCCCCCGGATCGTCCTGCGAAGAATTTGCCGCGATCTTTTGGCCTGATTTGTAGTTCAAGACGGTGTAAGTGTTTATTACGCATCGGCGAAGAATGGAAAAACCCCGGTGCAGGCACCGGGGTTCTCCAGCCACGCAAGCGAGGCACTATTTCTTCAGCAGGTCGCGGATCTCCGCCAGCAACTTCTGGTCTTCGGTAGGCCCGGCCGGTGCCGCAGGGGCCTCCGGCTTCTTCATCTTGTTCACGGCCTTCACCACCAGGAACATCACAAAGGCGACGATGATGAAATCAATGGTGCTTTGCAGGAAATCGCCGTATTTCACGGCCACTTCCGCAGCTCCAGGTACGGTCACTGCACCGGCGGCATCCTTCACCTCCGCCACTTCGCTCCTCAGCACCCATTTCAGGTCCTGGAAGTTCACCTTGTCGGTCAGCAGGCTGATCAGCGGCGATACAATGCCGCCTGTGAACGCGGTGACCAGCTTGGTAAAGGCGGCGCCCATCACAAAGCCTACGGCGATGTCGATCAGGTTGCCCTTCATCGCAAATTCCTTGAACTCCTTCAGCATGCCCATGTTTTTGGTGGTTTGGTTTAATGGTTTCTTTCGGGGGACCGTTGGGTCCCTGGCGCGTGCTCACTCCGCCTTGCCTTCTACAGGCTCCTTGGCTGGGGGAGTTGCTGGCCGCAGTTCTTGGCGCAGTTGCTTGAGCTGGGCCTCCAAGCGCCCGATCTCCTGGCGGGTCCGTTCGATGGAACGTTCCATCTCCTTGCGCATGGCTTCCCCGGCAGCGCTCTTGAAGCTGAACTTGCCCATGTTCTCCTCGCTCTGCCTCACCTCGGCGTGCAGCTCATCGATCTTGCGCTTCACGAAGCGTTGTTCACGTTCGATGCGCTCCTTCCCGTCAGGTGCGGACGCAATGTCCTGCACGCGGCTTTGGAAGTGCATCCGGCGACGCTCTTCTTCGTTGAGCTTCAGTTGGCCGTACTGTTTGTCCAAGGCGGCCCGGTAGCGGGTGCTCAACCGCTCGTATTGCTTGGGTGACACGTGGCCGCCATTGATCCACCGGGCACTGAAGGCCTTCAGACTGTCCATGTCGGCGTTCCTGTTGCCGGTGAGGCCGAAGGCTTCGATCTCGCCGATCAGGTCCTCCTTCACCTTGGCATTTGCCGCCTGCTCGGCATCCTGTTGTTCGAAATTGGCGCTGCGCGCCTTGAAGAACCCGTCGCAGGCAGCCCTGAAACGTGTCCAAAGCCGGTGCTCATCGCGCTGCCCGGCGCTGCCCGCTTCCTTCCATTGCTGCTGCAAGGCTTTGATCTTGTCCGCAGTTTGGCGCCATGACGTGCTGTCCATCAGCTTTTCCGCCTGGCCGATCAAGGATTCCTTCCGGTCGCGGGCGGCCTTGTACTGCGCCTTCAGCGTGCCGTAGTATGCGTTCTTCTTCTCGAAGAAGATGTTGCATCCGTCGCGGAATTCCCGCCACACGCGCTCGTTGTCCTTCTTGGTGGCGAAGCCGATGTTCTTCCAGGCGTTTTGAAGTTCCAGCACCTGGTCGGTCAGGCTTTTCCATTCGTTGGAGGAGTTGCCTTCCACCAAATTGGCCAGTTCCCTGACTTTTTCCACCAAGCTTTCCTTGGCCTTCAGGTTTTCATCGTGTTCGGCACGGCGCGCCTTGTAGTAGTCGTTGATGCGGTCGTACACCGCCCGGGTGGCATTCCAGAACGCATCGTTCACCCCTTCGCGATCTTCCTTCGTCACGGGCCCGATCTGGTGCCATTTGTCCTGGTATTCCTTCACCAGCACTTCCGCCTCGCGCACGGTGTCCACGCGCTGCACGGCCTCCATGTCCGAGACCAACGCTTGCTTCAGCGCCGTGTTCTTCCTTAGGTCGTGGTCCCGAAGGTCCTTGTATATGCGGATGTGGTAAAAGAACTCCTCGCGCAGTTGGTTGTATTCCTGTTGCAATTCCCGGAAGTTCTGCTGGGGAATGGGGCCGGTGCTGCGCCATTGGTCGCCCAGTTCATTGAACCGCTGGAAGGCATTGCCGATGTTCTCCTCGTTGGCGATCAACTCGCGCAGTTCCACCATCACCTGCTGCTTGGCGGCGAGGTTGTCGCTTTCTTCCTTCTGGCGCTGGCGGCGCAAGTCGTTCACTTTGGTGTTGTACGCGTCCAGCAGTTGCTTGAACTTCTTGTCCTCTTCACCGGTCAGGCGTGCCGACTCGATCGGTTGAGGCTTGGGCTGTGGCTGCGGCAGCTTGGGCTCTAGCGCCGGGGGCGGACCGATCCGCTCCTCCTGTTCCGGCACCACGGCTTCGGAGGCGGCCTCGGCTTCCTGGGCTTCTTCGGCGGCTTTCGCCTCGGCTTCCGCCTTCTCGGCCGCCACCAAGCCTTCGAAGCTCTCCTTCAGCTTCTCCACTGCCTCGGACAACTCTTCCACTTCGGCCTGCCCGAGCAGTTCCTCCATGCGTGCGATCAATTCACTTTTCGATGCCATGCGGTAGTTCCTTACCCTGTTGGTGCGGGTTGAGCGACCAAATATAGAAGGACGGAGCCAGTGCGCCAGTGTGCGGCAAGCGGCCGGCCAACGCGGCAAGCGGCCATGCTGCGCCGCGGAAGGTACTTTTGCGCCACCGCTCCCGCGCACATGGCCCCCTGCGTCCACCTGCGGCGCCGAGCGATCATGGAAGCGCAACGGAAGCCCGGGATCGGATGAGGATGAAACTGAAATTGGAATCGGACCGGCCTGCGGATTACCTCGGAGCGATACCGCCCGTCATTGAGTGGGCGACACCCGTGGTAAAGGAACAGGTGGAGCGCATGATGGCCAGTGCGCCCAGCGACCTGGAAAGGGCGCGGCTTGCGTTTGAGCTGGCGCGCGATCAGGTGGCGCATTCATTCGACACGGGCCATGGGGTGGTGTCCATCAGTGCCGCGGATGCCCTGCGCAATGGCGAGGGCATCTGTTTCGCCAAAAGCCATGTGCTGGCTTCGCTGTTGCGGGGCATGGGCATCCCGTGCGGGTTTTGCTATCAGCGGGTGTTGCGCAAAGGGACGGTGGAATCGGGTTATGCACTGCACGGATTGAACGCGGTGTATCTGAAGGACACGGGATGGTTCCGGGTAGACCCGCGCGGCAACAAGCCGGGGGTCGACAGCCGGTTCACCACGGACGTGGAGCACTTGGCTTATCCGATCCGCCCCGAATTGGGTGAGGTGGATTACCCGAACGTGTTCATTGCGCCCTTGCCGGCCGTGATCCAGGCGATGGAGGATGCCAAGGATTGCCACGAGCTGTTCTGGAGCCGGCCTGTGCAGCTTTGATCGGCCGGATGTGCGGCGCGCCGCACCATGCGGTGGCCAAACGGCGAAGCCGGGGCATGCACGCATCATCCACGTGGGTCCGCAAGCCATGCCGTTCCAAGAAGGAACGTTCCAGCACATTGGCCTGGGGCGGCCTGCGAAAAAGATCTGGTGCGATCGGTGGCGCTACTTCCCTGCGGCCTTCTGCTTGAACGCCGCAATGGCCTTCCGTGTAAAGTCGGACAGCACCAGGCGGCCGCTTACGGCAGCCCGTTCCGGCAATAGCGTATCCCACGCTTCGGTGCCTTGCCAAAGGATCGCCTTCAGATCGGCCATGGCCGCCGGGCTGTAGCCGGCCAGTTCGCGCGCATGGCCCGCCACGGCGGCGTCCAGTCCGTCCAGGTCGCTGAAGCATTCGGCATATAATCCGTGTGCACGGGCCCATTCCGCCGTGCGCCACACGGCCGGGGTGGTGCTCATCAGCCCGAAAGCTGCTTTTCCCACCTTGCGTTCCACGGCGGGGCCCACCACGAAAGGTCCGATGCCGATGGCCAGCTCGCTAAGCCGCACCGCCGCGCTTTCATGCGCATAGCACAGGTCCACGGCGGCGGCCAGGCCCACGCCGCCGCCCACTGCCTTGCCCTGCACCCGGCCGATGACTATGCAGGGCGCCGTGCGGATGGCATTGATCACCAAGGCGAAGCCGTTGAAGAAGGTCAAACCTTCCGCTTCGGTGCCAATGGCCACCAGCTCGTCAAAGCTCGCACCGGCACAGAACGCCCGGTCACCATCGCTGCGAAGGACGATCACCCGCACATCCTTGCTGCTGCCCGCATCCTTGATCGCACGGGACAACTCCAGCAGGATGGCGGCCGGCAAGCTGTTGCTTTGGGGATGGTGGAAGGTAATGGTGGCAATGCCGTTATCCGTGGAAGTTCGTACGTATCCGTCCGACATGTGTGCGATGGTTGGGCCGCGAAGGTCGGAACCACGGAACAAACTTGGCCCCGCCGGGAACGGTGGGCCGGAGCCACCGCGCGGCTCAGCGCCCCAGGATGAATACGCAGGGCCTCTTCCCCAAGAGGGGCACGGCATTGCGCCATGCCTTCACCGGGCGTGTATGCACGCTTCCCCCGGGTTGTTCCAGGTCTATGGCGATGCAAAGCAGGCGGTCGCCGCTGCACGTGGCGAGCAGATCCGCAAGCAGGGCATCATTGCGGTAGGGGGTTTCAATGAACAGCTGGGCGGCACCGGTCTGCCGGGCCTGCTGATCCAATGCCTTGATCATCTGTTTGCGTGCTGCGGCCTCCCTCGGCAGGTAGCCATGAAAACTGAACTGCTGCCCGTTCAAACCCGAAGCGGACAGCGCCAACAGAAGCGAGGAGGGGCCCGTGAGCGGCACCACGGCCACCTGCCTCCGGTGTGCCTGGGCCACCAGCCTCGCACCGGGGTCGGCGATGCACGGCATGCCTGCTTCGCTGATGATCGCCGCATCCCTTGTGCCCAGCAGTTCCGCGTAACGGGCAATTTCCGCGTCCGGGGTGTCCTTGTCCAACACGTGCATTTCAATGGCGTCCAGGTCGATCGCCCGGGAATGGCGGCGGAGCATGCGGCGCGCTGTGCGCATGTCCTCGCAGAAAAACAATCCGATCCGTTCGGCCAAGGCGATATTGGCGGGGGGCAGAAGTTCGGTTCCTCCGGCCTCGCCCAACCACACGGGCAGCAAGTACAGGGTTCCTTTAGATGTCATGGGCCAGCTCATCCACCAAGGCGCCTACCGCCTCTTCCAGCAACCGGAAGACTTCAGCGAAGTCCGCGCTGCCGCCGTACCACGGATCGGGCACATCGCCGCCGGCGTGGCCCGGGGACCAGTCGAGCATCAGGCGCACCTTGCCGGCCAGGGCGGGGGAAGGTGCCAGCTTGAGCATGTCCGCCATGTTGTGGTGGTCCATGGCCAGCAGCAGGTCGAACCGTTCAAGATCGGTGCGGACCAAACGGCGGGCGCGCAAGTCGCTGATGTCCATCCCATGCTTGCGCATCTCGGCTTGGGCGCGGGGGTCGGGTGCTTCCCCGATGTGTCCGCTACCGGTGCCGGCAGAATCGGTCTCTATGTGCAGGCCGCGCTGTGCCGCCAGGTGGCGCAACAGGCCTTCTGCCATGGGTGAACGGCAGATGTTGCCCAAGCAAACCAGCAGCACCTTTTTGTGCGAAGAAGGGGAGACCATGGCGCAAAGAACCGCATTTCCCCCGGAACCCCGCCAGGGTTATCGGGTCTTATCCACGCACCTGGCGGCACATTCACACACTGACTTGAACTACGTACCTCGCTTCGCCGAAGGCTTCGCAAAGGCACAGTCCAGACGGATGAACACGAATCGGGGAAGGTAGCTTTCCTTGGTAGATGGGGCCGTGATCCGTGTTCATCAGTGTCCATCCGTGGTTTGAATTCTATTGGAAGCCGCGCCCGCAGAGCGCGTTAGACCCGATGGCCCTGCCCCGCCAAGGCCCGTTTTCCGCTCGGCCGCGTGCAGCATACCCGTCCGCGCACCAATTGCCCGCCCCCGTATCTTCGCCGCCGATGCAGGCGCTCACCATCCTGGAGTCCACGGCTTTCGACCTCACCGTGCAGCGCCTGTGCCACCAACTGATCGAAGACCGGGGGCATTTGGGCGGCACGGCCTTGGTGGGCCTGCAGCCACGCGGCGTATTCTTCGCCCGCCGCCTTCGGCGGGAACTGCTGCGCATCACGGGTGAAAAACAAGTGGCCTACGGCGAATTGGACATCACCTTCCACCGCGACGATTTCCGCCAACGGGCGGTAACCGCCATCCCGGCCACCACCGACCTGGATTTCAGCGTGGAGGACCGCCGCGTGGTGTTGATCGACGATGTGCTCTTCACCGGGCGCAGCATCCGTGCAGGACTGGATGCCCTGCTGGCCTTCGGCCGACCCCGCTCGGTGGAACTGATGGTGTTCGTGGACCGGCGCTTCAACCGCGAACTGCCCATCCAGCCGGATTATGTGGGCCGCTATGTGGACAGCCTGGCGGGCCAGCGCGTAAGTGTGGAATGGCAGGAAAGCGACGGGGTCGACCGCGTCCTGCTTCAACGAACTACCCCATGAGCGAGGTGTTGGGCACGCGGCACTTGCTGGGGATCGACGACCTCTCGGCCGCCGACATGGAGCTGATCTTCCGGACCGCCGACGGGTTCAAGGAGGTGCTCTCGCGGCCCATCAAGAAGGTGCCGTCCCTGCGCGACATCACCATCGCCAACCTCTTCTTCGAGAACAGCACCCGCACACGCATCAGCTTCGAGCTGGCGGAAAAGCGATTGAGCGCCGACGTGGTGAACTTCAGCAGCAGCACCAGCAGCACCAAAAAAGGTGAAACCCTGGTGGATACCGTGAACAACATTCTCTCGATGAAGGTGGACATGGTGGTGATGCGCCACCCCGACCCGGGAGCGTGCATTTTCCTGAGCCGCCATGTGCAGGCGCGCATCGTGAACGCCGGTGACGGCACGCACGAGCACCCCACGCAGGCCTTGCTGGACGCCTACAGCATCCGCGAAAAATTGGGACGTGTGAAAGGGGTGAAAGTGGCTATTGTGGGCGACATCCTGCACTCGCGCGTAGCCCTCTCCAACGTGATATGCCTGCGCAAGCTGGGTGCCGAGGTGATGCTTTGCGGGCCCACCACCCTGATGCCCCGCCATGCCAGGGAACTGGGCGTGCTGGTGTCCCACGACCTGAACGAAGCCCTGCGCTGGTGCGATGTGGCCAACATGCTCCGCATCCAGCTGGAACGCCAAGCAGGCGACGGATTGGCCTATTTCCCCTCCCTTCGGGAATACAGCCAACTCTTCGGACTTGACCGCAAACGCTTGGAGGCCGTGGGAAAGCAACCGGTGATCATGCACCCGGGCCCCATCAACCGCGGTGTGGAGATCACCAGCGAGGTGGCCGATGGCGGCAACAGCATCATTTTGGAACAGGTGGAGAATGGCGTGGCCGTGCGGATGGCGGTGCTGCTCCTGCTGGCCGGCGGCATGGACCGCACTGCCAAGGGTTGAGCGGAAGATCTTATGATCGGACACATGGTGAAAATTTCACATGCGCGCCGGGTTGCGGTATCCAAGCCTGATTATCTTTGACCGCAGTGCTTGAAAAGGCAACGCACATGAACTTCACCATCACCACCAAAGACAAATTTGCCCTCGTAGTTTCCAACGTGGACAAATTGGACACCACCTGTGCGCCGGAGTTGAAAAGCGAGCTGGTCTACCTGAACAAGACCGGCATGCGCAACATCATCATTGATCTGGCGAAAACACGCTATTGCGACAGCTCCGGCCTCAGCGCGCTGTTAGTGGCCAACCGCCTGTGCAAGGGGGTCAACGGCACCTTGGTGATCTGCACGTTGCAGGAGCCGGTGATGAAGCTGATACAGATCAGCCAATTGGAAAGCGTGCTCTCCATCACACCCACGGTAAACGAGGCCACGGACCTGCTGTACATGGAGGAGATCGAGAAGGACGTGAAAAAGGAAAACTGAAAAGCATGTTGAGAACACTACTCCTGGCCGGTTGTGCCGCTATTGGATCCCTCGGTTTTGCCCAGTGCGTGCCCAACAGCATGTATGCGGACAGCGTGTACGGCGTTTGGCCCGACACCATCACCAATTTCAGCAGTGGAATGCAGGGCGTGTTCTACTCGGACACGCTGCAGATCCTGGTGCCATCGGATGCCGGCTTGATCGTTCCCGGCCTTTCGGGTATCACGGTGGATTCCGTGGCCTTGGCACAGGTGAACGGCTTGCCACCGGGCATTACCGCGGTTTGCAATTCGCAAACCAACGGCCCTTGCACGTACATCACGGGGCAGGTGGGCTGCGCCCTGCTGGAGGGCACGCCCACGCAAACCGGCACCTTCAACATCACGATCCAGGTGGTGGGCTATTTCCAATTGGGCGGAACCCAGCAATACCCGGTCTCGTTCACCGGATATCGCATTGTGGTTGGCGACAACACCACGGGCATGGGGGATGTGACCCCGGCCAAGCTGGGCCGCGTGCAAAATGTGCCCAACCCGTTCGTTGAACGGACCAATATCGAATTCTCGCTCTCCAAGTCGGCACCGGTGAAAGTGAAGGTGTACAACTTGGTGGGCGAAAAGATGTGGAGCCGGACGGTGCAGGGCAAGGCGGGGGTGAACCGCGTGCCCTTCGAGCCTGCCGGGTTGGAGAACGGCATTTACATCTACCGCGTCGAAGCGCCCGAGAGCAACTACACCGGCCGCATGATGGTGAACCGTTGAGATGGCCCCGATCCCACTGGAAAAGCCTCCGTGCCAGCGGGGGCTTTTCAATTCCATGGCCGATGCGCTTTGAAGTGACCACGCTGGGCACGGGTGCGGCACTGCCCGCCAGGGGGCGCTACCCCTCGGCGCAGTTGCTCAACGTGCATGAGCGCCTGTTCCTGATCGATTGCGGGGAGGGCACCCAAGAGCGCCTGCGCATGGCCCAGGTGAACATGGGCCGCATTGCCCGCGTGATGATCAGCCATTTGCACGGCGATCACTACCTGGGCCTCATGGGCCTGATCAGCAGCATGCACCTGCAGGGGCGCACCGCGCCATTGGACGTGCACGGGCCCGCTGACCTGCGGCAGGTGATCGACCTGCAATTGCGCGTTTCGGGCACCTTCCTGCGGTTTCCCCTGAAGTTCCATCCATTGGAGCATCGAAGCGGCGCCTTGGTCTTCCAGGACGACCGTGTGGAGGTGGCGGAACTGGCGCTCAAACACCGGATCGACAGCACCGGCTTTCTCTTCCGCGAAGCAGGCCTGCCCCGCAAGTTGATCAAGGAAAAGGTGGAACTGATCCCCCACTATGCACGCCAAGCGGTGAAGATGGGGCAGGACTTGGTTTTGCCCGGCGGCGGTGTGGTGCCCAATGAACAGTTGACCGCCCCTCCGCCCAAGCAGCGTAGCTATGCCTACTGCTCAGACACGGCCTTCCTGCCGGAGCTGGTGCCCTTCCTGCATGGGGTGGACCTGCTCTACCACGAGGCCACCTTCGCAGCGGCGTTGGCGGACCGTGCCAAGGAAACCATGCACAGCACGGCCGGGCAGGCTGCCACCATCGCGCGCGAGGCCGGGGCGGGACAGCTCCTGCTCGGTCATTTCAGCTCACGCTACAAGGATGTGCAGGTCCTGTATAACGAGGCGGCAGCCATATTCCCCAATACCCTGATGGCTTGCGAAGGGTGCACGTTCCAGGTGGGGCCCGTGCACCACGCCGATTGATGGGCGCACACGGCCCGGGCAGCCAGTGCAAGCCGGGGTGTGAACAACGGGCCGGTCTTAGGGCGCTGCCCGGGGAGTGGAAGGTTGGATGCAGCCATGGACAGGGATGACGCTTGGCCATGGCCCGGATGTCACTGGCATCATGTACATTAGCGGCATATTTGGGATCATTCTAAACAAGGGATGGCAGTACGGACATTGATCGCGGACAAGAGCGAGATCGCGCGGGTGGGGTTGCGCGGGATATTGGAACCGGTGGCCCGCATTGCCATTGTCGGTGAGGCGTGCGACACGGCGGCCATGTTGCGGATGATCCCCGAACTGCAGCCGGACGTGGTATTGATCGACCATACCTCGGACGGGTTCGGGGCCGAAGCGGTGCGCGACGCCCTGCGGCGCAATCCCCGCACCCGCTTCATCGCCATCACGCCCAGCCCGTCGCAGTCCGCGCTGATGAACGCCTTGCGCGCGGGGGTGTGCAGCTACATCAAGAAGGATTGCGGACGGGAGGAGATCATCGATGCGGTGCTGCACACGGGCGACGGGCAGAAGTTTTTCTGCGGGAAGATCCTGCGTGCCATCCGCGAGGCCTCCTTGGACGTGGACAACCTCTTCGGCGAGGCGCTGGATTGCGCACCGGTCACCCTCAGCGGGCGCGAGGCGGAGATCATCGGGCTGATCGCCGAGGGGTATTCCTATACCCGTATTGCGGAGCAACTTTGCCTAAGCGCCCATACCATTACCACCCACCGCAGGAACATCATGCAGAAGTTGGGCGTGAACAATACGGCCGCCTTGGTCCTTTATGCGGTAAAGAAAGGCTTGGTGAGCCCGAACAAGTTCGTGTTCAACGCTTGATCGACAAAGGAGCGCACCAAGCCGTGGCATAACATGGCATTGCTCATCGGCGATATCGGTGGCAGCAGTTCACGGTGGGCCGTGATCGACCGCGATCGGCAGGAAGTGGCGGCACAAGCCCTGCCTGGGTTCAACCCATCAACTGGTGATCCGGCCGCCTTGCAGCATGCACTGGCCAAGCTGGCTGTAGGCACCAAGGTTGACGGCAAACCTTTGGAGGTGGTGGCATACGGTGCGGGATGCGGCCATCGGCAACGGGCCCAGCGCATGCGGGAAGCCTTGGAAGCCGTGTGGCCGCACGCATTGGTGCAGGTGGAAACCGACCTATTGGGGGCTGCCCGCAGCCTCTACGGCGCGGAGCGCGGCCTTGCGCTCATCCTGGGAACCGGCATGAACACCGGGTATTATGATGGCCACCAGCTGTACACGCCGTTGCCTTCCCTGGGCTTTATCCTGGGCGATGAAGGCAGCGGGGCCGATATCGGCAAGCACCTGCTGCGCGATGCCTTGTACGACCTGGTCCCCGAGGCGCTCCGCAGTGCACTGTTTCCCCAAGGCGCCGACCTGCCGGGCATCCTTCGGGAGGTTCACGGGCCCACCGGGGCACAGGCGTATGTGGCCTCCTTCACGGCCACACTGCAAAACCACCTGCATGAACAGTATGTGCACGACCTGCTGGCCTCCCGCTTTTTTGCGCTTTCCCGGTTGATCGCCGGCTTCTTTTCGGCGGCCGAGCGTGCCGAGGTGCGCGCCGTGGGATCCGTGGCCCATGGGTTCCGCAACCTCTTGGAAGTGGCCATGGACCACCGCGGGATGAAACTTACCGCCGTGGCGAAGGACCCGATGCCGGGGCTGCTCCAATACCACCAAGGACAGGGCCTCCGCTGATCGCTTGTTCGCCCAGCACCAATTGCTGCAGCTCGGCAAAGGCCCGCTGGTTTTCCTCCGAACCGATCATGGAGAGCACACGTTGCTTTTCCACGGCGGTGAGGTGCCAACTGAGGCTGATCTCACCGGCATTTCCGAACCGTAGCGGAAAGTCCACCACGTCCAACGGTACCGGCATCCACAGGTCGGCGGTCTTCAGCGCCAGGTCGAAATCCTGGTCCTGGATCCGGATGAAATTGTCGTATACGCCTTCCACCGGTGCGGTCAACCGGCTAAGCAGCGAGCCAGCGGTGGGCTGCACCTTCAGGTCTTGCTGCTTGTCCCGGATCACCAGCACCACCACGCGGCCCACGTTCTCCTTCAGCCAATCGTGGTAGGTGCGCAGGAAGGCCAAGGTGGTGCGGTAGCCGTAGTTGTCCCGTGCGCCGGCGTCCATTACGCGCATGGGGGGTGCGCTGGGCAGGGTGACCACCGGGGTGATGTAGGGGAAGGTGGCGTTCATGCGCAACGCGCTGGTGAGCTTCAGGTTGCCGGGGTCATGGTGGGTGAACAACCGTTGGAATTCGATGCTTTCCGGTTCCACTTCGGCATGTACCGGCCCTTGGGGCTTGATGTTGGTGAGCCATGCCGCGGGCAGTGCGCTGATCACCAGGCGCCGTCCATCGTTGACGATGGCCGGGCTCAGCACCAGCATGGGCGTTTCGGCCCGGCGTTCCGCAGCGGCCATGTCCCGAAGACGAATGTTCAGCAGCCCACCGGTAAGCGCGTCCAGGCGCGACTCGAAGGCATAGCCCCGGTCCAGTGTATAGGTCCGTCCCCCGTCGTGCACCTTGCGGTAGCGGATGAACATGTCGTTGGTCACCAAGCTGAACGCCACGGGGTTCAACAGGTCCTCCGCCATTCGCTCCAAGTGCTGCCGGTCGTCGGGGTCCACGGGTTTTCCTTGGTCGGCGGCCAAATGCAGTTGCCGGTAATAGGTAGCTCCGATCAACCCGCCACTGCTGCCGGTCAACAGGGCTGAGCGTTGCATCAGCTGACCGTTGAGCAGGCTGTCGGCCACTTGCAGGCAGCGGAAGGTCCACAACATGGCGCGGGAACCTCCGCCGCTGGTGTTGATGATCACCAAGGGCGGCTTTTCCCCGGCATGCGGCAGCTCTTGGTTGTTGCGCAGCCATTGTTCGAGGGTGGCGCGATGGGCCTGGGCATCTTCCTGGGCGGTGCGCTCATCGGTGGCCATGGCGTGGATGACATCGCGCGTGTATGTGGCCGGCGGGGCGGAGTAATCAATTCCGTAGGCCTGGGTGTCATACAGGAAATCCTGGGTTTTCAGGCTCAACAGGTTCAGCACCACCACCACAGCGATCCCAAGGGTGACCACCCAGCCCTTCACCCAACTGCCGATCGCACTGAAGAGCATGAGCGCCATGGTGAACAGCAGGAAGATGCTCGCACCTGCCGGGATGGCAAAGAACGGCCTGGTGCTGAAGGCTCCCAAGGCGATGAAGGTGACCACGGCCACCACCTCGAAGATGCTCGCGTTGATGTGGTTCTGCCACAGGACGCCGCGCAGCAGTTCGCGGTCGTAGTGCTGGATGCTGCGGGCCAGCTTGATCTGCAGCGGCCAGGTGAGGTAGGTCTCCACCCGCCATTTGCGCGTGCGCTGCTCGCGCCGCAGCCACCGGCTTGCCTTGCGTTGCTGCTGCCGCAGCGGGGGTACCATCGGAATGATGTCCTCCATCACGGGCTCGGGCCGGAAGGCGTCGCCGTCCTTGGCCAGCACCTTGTGCACATCGGTGTTGGTGCGGGTGAAGTAGAGCAGGGCGATCAACAGGAAAAGGCCGATCCCGACCAGGAAGCCCAGCAAGTGCATCGCCGTGTCCAGGCCGGAAACAAGCTCCTTGGTCAGTTGGAGCTTGGCCGAGCACCAGAGGTAGGTGAGCACGAAGGCTGCGGGGATGATCCCGTTGTTGATGTTGAACTTCAGGAAGGGGCGCGCCAAGGTGGCCACGAAGGGGAAGCGGTAGGCATGGCTGATGTAGGTGAACAGGTTGAAGGCCGTGATGAACCCGCCCAGTGCGAACCCCAGCAGCATGAAGGACCAGATGTCCACCGTGCCGAAATACTCCGGGTAGAGGAAGATGTACGGGATGCCGTACTTCAGGCCGATGCTTTCAGTGATGAACCCGAATAGCAGCAGCCAAGAGAGGACCATCATGTGGTTCTTCTTCAAGTGAAGCACCACCAGCTGGAACGGGAAGAAATAGAGCACCCGTTCCGTGATCTGCCGGAGGCGTGCCTTTCGTATCATGGCCGGAAATGGTTTCTAAGTGCCACGCGAACAAGATAGCAGTTCCAATGGTCGCCCGATTGTACGCAGCGGCCTATAATTTGGCCAAGGTGGCCTGCATCACCTCCTGTTCGATGGCCTCGGCCCGGGCCTTGAGCCCATCGGCTTCCTGCATCACCGTGTGCCGGAACTCCTCGTCGTCAAAGCCCTTGAAGTTGGTGCGCACGTTCAAATAGGCCGCCAAGGCTCCTGTTCGTGCGCACATCACGCCCACCCCGGCATCGCTGATGCTGCTGGGCATGCCGATGCGTGCCATGGCCTGTGCAACTTCCATGCTGGCCACGCAAACGCGCAGGGTTTCCAACGGGGCCAGGATGGCGCCCTTGGTGGCTTCGTGCAGCGCGGCCTTCCGGGCGGCCACTTCTTCAGGGGTGTGCTTGGGCAGCTGCAACGCCTGCATGATCTGCTCGTAGGCACGGGTGTCCTCGTCCACCAATTCAAGCAGGCGTACGCGATACTCTTCCGCCTTCACGGCCCACTGGCTGAACTCCTCCCAACGGTCGTCCCAGCCGCGCTTGTTGGCGCTGAGGTTGGCCACCATGGCGCCCAAGGCAATGCCCATGGCCCCCACAATGGCGGCCACGGACCCGCCGCCGGGAGCGGGTGTTTCACGGGCCGTTTCCTCGGTGAAGCGATCAAGGCTGAGCTGGACCAACGGGCTTGCGGCAGGGTCCTCGAGCTGGTACTCGATCACCTTCTTCCGCGGATCGAAGGGGGCCAGGTCGTCCAGCCCCAAGGATTTCACGGCGATGAGGACCTTGTCCCGCTCGGGGATGCCCAAGCTGCGCTGTTGCCTCCGCAGGAAGAAGTCGGCCGCGTCCAGCAAGGCCTGCTTGGGGATCAGGCCGACCAGTTCGCTGCCCGTGACGCGGATGCCCCTGGAGGCGGCGCTTTTGCACGCCTCATCGAACGCGATGTGCACCGGGGTCACGTCGATGTCGTTCAGGTTGAGCGACACTTGCGCCACGCCATATTCCTGGATGAACCAGCCCATGCCCTTCACCTTCTTCAACTTACCGGGGATCATGACGGGATGTCCGTGCTCATCCTTGATCAACTTGCCGGTGAGGGTGCCGCCCTCGCGTTTGGCCCTGCCGCTCTCGCGCAGGTCGAAGGCGATGGCATTGGCGCGGCGCACGCTGGCCGTGTTGAGGTTGATGTTGTAGGCGATCAGCACCTTGCGCGCGCCCACGGCGGTGGCACCGCTGCGGCGTACACTGTCGTTCCAAGCGGCGGGCCCGAAGTCGGGCTTCCATTCCGGGTCCGCCAATTTCTTTTCCAGCCCTTCGTATTCCCCGGCGCGGTTGTGGGCCAGGTTGCGCCGCTTCTCCTCGCGGGCGGCCGCCTCGTAAGCATACACGGGAACGCCCAGCTCGTTTCCGATGCGCTCGCCCAAGCGGTGCGCATAGGGCACCAGTTCCTCCAGGGTGATCCCGCTGATGGGCACCAGGGGGCATACGTCCGTGGCGCCAAAGCGCGGGTGCTCGCCATGGTGGGCGGACATGTCGATCAATTCCTGCGCCTTCCTCACCAGGCGGAACGCTGCTTCGCAAACGGGCCCCGGTTCGCCTACGAAGGTGATCACGGTGCGGTTGGTGGCTTTTCCAGGGTCCACGTCCAGCAGGCGGACGCCTTCCACGGTTTCCACCACGGCGGCAATGGCATCGATCTTGGCCCGGTCGCGGCCTTCACTGATATTGGGAACACATTCGATGATAGGCATTTCTACAATTGGTTTTGGCGGTGAAGTTAGCCTTGGGTACGCGCGGCAGATCACATCCCCCAAGTGTTGCACGTCCTGCTTCCCGGTGGTCACGGCCATTGGGCCATCGCATCCTGTGGGCGCGAAGGCCCCGGGCCCGTATTACGTTCCGTGCGGCAGCAGCATGCTGGCCACGTTGTTGAGCAGGTGCAGGAACACGGCGGTCCAGATGGAGCCCGAGTTGGCCCGGGCATAGCCCAGGAACACGCCCAATGGCAGCACGTACAGCAACAGGATGTACCAGTCGTACTGTTGGTGCAACATGGTGAACACGCCGGCCACAATGGCCACCGAAACGTGCTTGTCCAGCAGGTGGCGCAGAGACCCGTACAGCAATCCGCGCAGCAGGAATTCCTCGAACAGCGCGGGCATCAGGCCCAGGCCGAGGAACAGCAGGGGGTAATTGGTGGCCGAGCTGAGCACCTGGCGCATGAACTCGCTGTCCATTTCGGGCAGCAGGAAAGTGATGGCCTCCAGCGCCGCGAACACCACCAGGAAGAATCCGGTCCACAGGAACAGTGAGCGCAGCGTGGGCATCCCCAGGGCGAGAAAATGGCCGGTGCGCTTGTTTTTCCAACGAAACGTGATCCACAGCAGCAGCAGCAGGCACACGCCGCCTGAGATCAGGCCCACAAGGGCCAGTACGTCTCCGTGCAGGCCCACCTGCTGCCACCGCTCCTGGAAAGCGGGCGTGTCCAACAGGGCCAAGCTGAAGCCTTGTTGGGCAAGTGCAGGCGAGAGGGCTATCACGCGCCAGATCATCACGGCCAACTGCATGAACATGAAGACCATGAAGACCAGGGTGAAATAGAGCAGCCCGCGCGCCATTTCCAGCCCCGGTGGCCGGAACAGCGATGGATCAAGCTGCGGTTTCTCCTGTGCGGACGGTTCTTCCATCGATGATCACGGTGTCGATATGGTCCTGGCCGAAGGCATACGGAAGGTAGGCCAAGGAGGGCACGGGTTTGGTGATAAGGCAACTGGCCCGTTTGCCCACGGTGAGGCTTCCAAGTTCTTCTGCCAGCCCCATGGCTGCCGCAGCGTTGATCGTGGCCGCCTGAACGGCTTGCTCGGGCGACATGCGCAACTTGATGCAGGCCAGCGCCACCACGAAGTTCATGTTGCCACTGGGCGTGGAACCGGGGTTGTGGTCGGTGGCCAAGGCCACGGGCAGTCCCGCTTCGATGAGCTCCCTGGCCGGCCCGTACGGAATGCCGAGAAAGAACGAGCAGGAGGGAAGCAGGGTGGGGATGGTCCGTGTGCCGCGAAGGGATTCGATGTCCGCATCCTCCATCACTTCCAGATGGTCCACGCTCAAGGCGTTGTGTGCCACGGCCGCCTGTATGCCGCCCATGGAACTGAACTGGTTCACGTGCACCTTCCCCTTTAGGTCGTGCTTGTTGCCGGCCTCCAGGATCAAGCCCATTTCCTCCGCGGTGAAGTAGTTGCGTTCGCAGAAGCAGTCCACGTACTGGGCCAAGCCTTCCCCGGCCACCTGCGGGATCAGCTGCTTGATGATGAGGTCCACGTAGCCTGCGCGGTTGTCCTTGTACTCGGGCGGAAGCGCATGGGCGGCCAGCAGGGTGGTGCGTACTTGCAGCGGAAGGGTTTTCTTGAGCCGTTGGGCCACGCGCAGCATCTTCAGTTCACTGGCGGCATCCAGCCCGTACCCGCTCTTGATCTCCACGGCCACGGTGCCTTGGTGCATCATCTCCTCCAAGCGGGCCTTGGCTCCTGCGTACAGTTCCTCCTCGCCCATGGCCCGGAGCTTGCGGGCGCTGTTGAGGATGCCGCCTCCCTTGGCCGCGATCTCCTCATAGCCCAACCCGTTGATGCGGTCCACGAACTCGCCCTCGCGCGGCGCGGCGAACACGGAGTGGGTATGCGGATCGCACCAGCCCGGCAGCACATAGCGGTCCGTGGCGTCGATCACCTCCAGCCCGTTCCAGTCGCTGATGCCCGGCCAGTCCTCCTCGGTGCCCAAGGCCGTGATGACGCCGTTCTCGGCCATCATCCAGCCGTGCTCCAGCATGGGCAGCTCCGCCATGGATGCACCGGCCACGCGCAGGGTGCCCTTGGGGTGGGTGCCCACCAGCGCCTTGGCGTTTTTGATCAACAGCCTGTTCGCTTCCATCGCCCGCGAAGTACGGAACCACCGGTGGAAAATCCATGGCCCTTCCTCCCGAGCCATCGCGCCGATGCTCAAGGGGTTGATGGCGTGGCCGCAAAACGGGCCGACAGGTCCGCCTATCCTGAAAGGCGGTACGCCATTGAAGGACGGCCCAGGTACGAGGGCTCTTCCGGAGCCGTTGCCGCTGGCCTTCCCGCAGGGGGCTACCGCGTTTCCTTGGGCGGCGCCTTGTAGGGTTTGCCCCGGTCGTTGCCGCGCATGTCCACATCGCGCTGGTAGCGCCATTGCCCCTTCTCCCACGTGTAGCTGTCGTAGGAAAGGTCCGGCGCCATGAAGGCGGGCTGGCCTTCCAGTTCGGGACGCGTGGCGGAAAGGTGGTCCATCAGCACGGCCTTGCGCAACGGCTCCCAGCGCAGCAGCATGCTGCCTTGGGCGGTGAAAGCGAAGACATCCCGCAACAGGCGCTGCTTCTTCCCGGTGAACAAAGGCGCCCCGAATTTTGGTGTGGGCCCTGAAAGGCTGAGCACCTCGATCACCTTGCGGGTTTCCACCATGCTGTATCCCTTCCAGCCGAGCAGGGTATAGTAGGTCCGCCGGCCGTCCTGCACGGGGATCATTTCGTAGTACACGGCCCCGTACCAGTTTTCCGGGCCCAACTGTGCCGTGGCCGGCTTGGCGATGTGGTCCGTCATATCGCGCAGCCCGTACAGCGCGCTTCCGCTGCGCTTTTTCACCAGCAGGAATCCTTCATAGAGGAAGGACCCGTTGCTGTAGGGCACGTTCCAGGTGAAGAGGCGGAAGGTGCCGTCCGGTGCATCGATGTGGCTGATGGGCACCCCGGTGAAGGAAGCGGTGAACGCGCTGTCCGACCCCAGTATCGCGCCGAGCTCCTGTTTCACCGCTGCGTTTGCGCTGTCGCGTTGCGCATCATTGGCGGCCGCACCCAACGCCTGCAGATGGCTGGCCAGCCCGCCTGTGCTTTCCCCGGCATGAACTTGGCCAAGCACGGGCAGTGGCAGCAGCAGCAGCAGCAAGGGGAGCAGCGATGGACGGATCACGGTGGATGGAACGTGGGTCAACGTGCAAAAGTACCTGCCGCACCGGCGCAGCGGACGCTGGTGTGCAAATGCACTTTGCCGCCTGCGGTGTTGACAAGTGGCACGGCTGTTGGTCAAAGCGCCTTCCGGGTGCCGGTAGTTTTGGCCATTCGCGATGAAACGGATTCTCTTGTTGCCTGTTCTGTTGATGTTGGGCCTGTTCACCATGGGTGGAGGCCCACCGGTGCGCACCCCTGGCGGCGCGTTGCCCGCATTCCTGGAGCGGCCCAGTCCGTGGGCCGATTCCGTGTTTGCCACCCTCAACTTGGACCAGCGCATCGCCCAGCTGATGATGGTGGCGGCATACAGCAACAAGGACGGGAAGCATGCCGACGAGATCGAGCGCTTGGTGCGCGACTACAACATTGGCGGGCTCATCTTTTTCCAGGGAGGACCGGTGCGCCAAGCGGTTTTGACCAACCGCTTCCAAGCGGCCGCGCGCACGCCACTGCTCATCGGCATGGACCTGGAATGGGGCTTGGCCATGCGCTTGGACAGCACCTTGCGCTTTCCCAAGCAGATGGCCTTGGGCGCGATCGGGGACGATGCCCTCATTGAACGCATGGGGGCGGAGATCGCACGGGAGATGAAACGGTTGGGCGTGCAGGTGAGCTTCAGCCCCGATGTGGACGTGAACGTGAACCCCGCCAACCCCGTGATCAACGAACGCAGCTTCGGCGAAGGACCTGAATTGGTGGCGCGCAAGGGGATCGCGTACATGAACGGACTGCAAGGAGGCGGGGTGATCGCCACCGCCAAACATTTTCCCGGCCATGGCGATACCGACAAGGACAGCCACAAAACCCTTCCCTTGGTCGGTGTCTCCCGGCAGCGGATGGATAGCGTGGAGCTGCTGCCCTTTCGGAGGTTGGTGGATGCCGGGGTGTCCGCCGTGATGGTGGCCCATTTGGAAGTGCCTTCGCTGGACAGTACCCCGGGCCTGCCCAGCACCATGAGCAAGGCCATCGTTACCGGGTTGTTGAAGGAGGGGCTTGGCTTCCGGGGGCTGGTGGTCACCGATGCGCTCAACATGAAAGGCATCGCTAATGCGGCCAAGCCCGGCGAGATCGAGCTTCGGGCCCTGCTGGCGGGCAATGACATTCTGCTCTTCCCGCAGGACCCCGTGAAGGCCATGGTGCGCATCCGCCAAGCCGAGGACAGTGGGGAGGTGAACGTGGAAACCATTGATGCAGCCTGCCTGAAGGTGTTGCGCGCCAAGGAATGGGCGGGGGTGGGCCAGCTAGGGCCGGTGCGGATGGAGGGCTTGGTGAATGACCTCAATACGCAGGAAGCACTGGCGTTGCGGCGCGAGCTGGTGGCCGCGTCGCTCACCGTGGCGCGCAACAACGGTGTGCTACCGATCCGCGCCACGGATACCTTGCGGATCGCCTCCTTAGTGATCGGTGACAGCCTGCACAACCCGTTCCAACAGGGCTTGCAGCGCTATGCCCCCGTTGCGGAACTGCGGTGCGACAAGATCCTCAATGCGGCCCAGTCCAAGGCACTGCTGGACAGCTTGAAGCAGTACGACCTGGTGATCGCCTCGGTGCACAACACCTCCTTCCGGGCCAACAAGGAGTTCGGAGTGCCCCAGCTCACCTTGGATTTCCTGCGCCGCTTGGGAGATCAGCAGGCGATGGTGTTCACCCTCTTCGCCAACCCCTACCGCATGGGCACGGCATACGGCGCACAGCGTTGGAGCGCGGTGGTGGTAGCTTATGAAGAGCATGCGGAAGCACAGGACCTCGCGGCCCAGCTGATCTTCGGGGCGCTGCCGGCCACAGGGACCCTACCAGTAACCGCATCGGCCTATTTCAGGGCGGGCCAGGGCGCGCAACTGCCCGCCATCGGGCGCCTGCGCTACGGGTTGCCCGAAGAAGAGGCCATGAAAGCGCGGGACCTGCTGCGGATCGACAGCTTGGTGCAAGCAGGGCTCAAGGCCGAAGCCTTCCCCGGAGCCCAAGTCCTGGTGGCGCGCAACGGCATGGTGGTGTGGGACAAGGCCTATGGGTCGCCGACCTACGCGGGCGACAGGCCCGTGAACAACGACGACATCTACGACCTGGCCAGCATCAGCAAGGTGGCCGGCACCACCTTGGCCCTGATGAAATTATCCGATGAAGGCAAGGTGGATGTGGAGAAGACGCTGGGCGATTACTTGCCGGAGATCAAAGAGCAGTATCCCTACCATGCCTCGCTGCGGCTGAGCGAGATCCTGGCCCATCAGGCAGGACTGAAACCCTATATGCCCTTCTTCCGGAAGTTGATGGAAAAAGGCCGGTTCAAGCCCGGGGTGATGGCCACCGTGCCCGATGAGGTGCACGACATGTGCGTGGCGGACGGCATCTACGTGAACCACAGCTACCGCGATTCACTGGTGAAGTGGGTCCTGGAAACCCCTACGGCCGAGCGTGGCAAATACGTATACAGCGACATGGGCATGTACCTGCTGATGCGGGTGGTGGAGCGTGTTTCCGGCATGCCGTTCGACCAGTTCCTGGAGCGGAATTTCTATAGGCCCCTCGGCCTTTCCACCATGGGTTTCAATCCCTTGGAACGCTTTCCCATCGGGCGCATCATGCCTACGGAGAACGATACTCTGTTCCGCAGGGAGCTGGTGCGCGGCCACGTGCACGACCCCGGTGCCGCCATGATGGGGGGCGTGGCGGGCCATGCAGGCTTGTTCTCCAACGCCAACGACCTGGCCGTCATCATGCAAATGCTGCTCAATGGTGGCACGTACGGGGGGCGGCGCTACCTCTCGGCGGAAACCATACGGCTATTCACCGCCTGCCGTTACTGCACGGGTGATCCCCGCAAGGAAAACCGCAGGGGCTTGGGCTGGGACCGCCCGCAGGCCCCCGGCACCCCGGGGCCCAGTTGCGATGAAGCCAGCGCCTCCAGCTTCGGCCATACCGGCTTTACCGGCACCATGGTGTGGGCCGACCCCGCCAATGCCACCGTTTACGTGTTCCTCAGCAACCGCGTATACCCCGATGCCGCAAACAAGAAGCTGCAGCAGATGAATATCCGTACCCTGGTGCAATCCGTGGTGGAAAGATCGGCGGCCCTGCCGCAACCGCAGCAGCCGGGCACCATGCGCAATTAAAGGAAGGGCGCTTGGCTGGATCGATGAAAATTCCGACATTTGCCACCCCTTAACGAAAAGGGACCTAAAACATACGCGACATGCCGACCCGCATCCGCCTTCAGAGAAAAGGCAAAAAAGGCAGCCCCTACTATCACTTGGTGGTGGCCGATCAGCGCGCCCCGCGCGATGGTAAGTACATTGAACGCATTGGTGCTTATAACCCCACCGTGGCCCCTGCCCTGGTGGAAGTGGACCGTGAAAAGGCCCTGTCATGGCTTCAAAGCGGTGCACAGCCCAGCGACACCGCCCGCGCCATTCTCAGTTACACCGGTGTGATCTACAAGAACCACCTGCAGAACGGGGTGAAGAAGGGGGCTTTCGACCAGGCGGAGGCCGACCGCCGCTTTGAGGCTTGGTTGAACGAGAAAAATGCCAAGATCGAAGCCAAACGCACCAACCTGATGGGCGAGGCGGAGAAGACGTACAAGGAGCGGATCGCCGTGGAGACCAAGAAGTCCCACGATCGTGCCGATGCCCTCAGCGCCAAGTTGGCCTCGATGATGGCTGCACCGGCCTCCGAAGGAGAGGCTCCGGCCACCGATGAGGCCGCCGCCGGTACTGCCGATGAGCCCGCTGCCTCGGGCGACGCAAGTGCCGAGCAGCAGTAACAAGCACCGCAACAACCGGTATACAGGCCCGGTCCCTTGCATGGGGCCGGGCCTTGCTTTTTCCGGCGTGCCGCGGGGCGGTCGATCAAGGTGGGGGGCTTGCTTGCTACCAAGGCAGGAGAAGCTCCCCTGTGCCTTTGCGCAAGAACCGGACTTTCGCTCCCGAGCTGCCATTTTGATTTCGGGCCGTAGTAGAAATCCTGCTGCATATTCCGGGTATGATCACCCTGCCTCCCAAGCAAAGGCCGGTTCCTTGATGCTTCCCAGGTAATTTTGGCCACCGATGGAGACACGCACCTTGCGCTACTTGGGATGGTTGGGGAAACCGTGGGGCCACCGGGGCGAATTGGCCTTGAACATCGAAGCCGCCGGTTCGGGCGTGTTGGACATGGAAGTCCTTTTTGTGGAGCTGGACGGCTTAGGCGTACCTTTTTTCGTGGCCGGCATGCGCGAGGTGCCCCGCGTGGGCACGTTGGTGAAGTTTGAAGACATCGACGATCCGCAAGGCGCGGCGTTCATGGTGAACGCCAAGGTTTATGCCCCGCCCGGGCACGCAAAGTCCGGCATCAGCGAGGAAGAGGAACAGTGGAGCCCGGAGGACTTGCTGGGCCTGCAGGTGGTGGATGAGGAGCACGGCCCCTTGGGCGAGGTTACCGCCATTGAAGGCAGCGACGACAACCCGGTGATGGTGATCCGCTCCGAAGGCAGTGAAGTCATGGTGCCCATCGTCGATGAGCTGATTAGCGGCATTGACGAGGCGACGGGCCAACTGGTGGTGCGCACCCCGCCGGGCCTGGTGGAATTCTACCGGCGCGGTTGAGGCGCAGGGCCTTCACCGCTTATTGCGTCCAGAAGATCTCCTTGATCACCGGGTCGCTTTTCATCCGGTCCACCAAGTGCTGCACCTTGGCCACTTCGCTGTTGTCGAACTTCAGTTGGAAGACGAACTCATCATCGGACCGCTCCACGCTGAAGGATTGGATGTCCAAGCCTTCCTTGTGCAGCAGGTCGTTGAGCAGGGTGGCGTTGTCCGAGCCCTTCTTGGTGATGATCTCCAGGGTGATCTGCTTGAATTTCCGCAGGTAGGCCTGCTCCAAGGGTTGCAGGGCCCAGAGGATGAGGATGGCGATGATGGTGGTGGCGCCTGCGGCGAAATACAGTCCGCCGCCCGTGGCCAATCCAATGGCGGCTACGGTCCACAGGCCTGCGGCGGTGGTAAGGCCGCGTATGGTGCCCGAGCCTTGCTTTACAAAGAGGATGGTTCCTGCGCCGATGAAGCCGATGCCGCTGACCACTTGGGCCGCTATGCGCGAGGGGTCCAAGGTTACATTGGGCTGCCCCAGGATGTCGGCGAACCCGAAGGCGGAAACGATCATGATCAGGCAGGCGCCCACGCTCACCATCATGTGTGTCCGCAAGCCCGCCACGCGGTTCTTGCGCTCGCGCTCCAGCCCGATCAGTGCACCGAAAAGGGCGGCCAGCGCGAGGCGGATCAAGATCTCCTTTGGGTCAAGCATAGTGGTTTGGAGCCCCGCAATTTACGCCGTGCCCCCGGCGCATGGTCACGTCCGTACTTCCACTTCTTGCTCTTTGAACGCGACACCCAGGGTGGCCAATTCATCCAGGATCGGGTCGTAGAGTTCCGGCTTCACCGGCAGCAGCACGCCACGCCCGCCGACCTTGCCGTTGAGCAGCAGCTTGGCGCCGATGGCCATGGGCAGGCCCACGGTGCGCGCCATGGCGGTGTGCACCGTGTCCTCGCCGGTCACCGCCAACGAGGCGTGGATCTCCTTGGTGCGGCCGTTCGCCCGGAAGCGGAAACGGTGCCACATCACCAGCAGGTCCTTGTCGCCAGGCTCCAGTTTCCACTTTTCCTCCAGCAAGCGTTGCAGCGTAGCGGCCGGTGACAGGCCATCTTGGCTCAGCGTACCGCTTCCGAAGAGGCCCAGCCAGTCCAGCTTGGCCAGCACCGTGCCATCCGGCGGCAGGTTCAACGCATTGGCCACGGCGCTTCGCACATCACTGCCGACGGCATCCTCCGGAAGGAAGGCCGACGTGAATTCCGCCCAAGTGGCGTGCGCGGGCAGTTCCATGGCGAAGCCGTCCTCCGTGCAGCCCAATTGCACCAGTGCGTCCCACGCCTCGCAATAACCGCTTTTTCGCAGCGTGCCGCGCTTCATGGTCGGGATCCCCGCAATGCCGTACATCTCGCGGTACTTCAGCGAATCGCGGTTGGCATAGCCGTCGTAGGCTCCCAAGCCGGGGATGTCCACGCGTACGGTGCGCCGGAACAGCTTGTGGTAGGGGATGTACTTGATCCGGGCCTCGTGGATGTACCGCGCGGCGGGGCCTTGCCCGGCGAGCACCACGTTGCGCGGGTTCCAGCTGAATTTGTAGCCCCAGGGATTGTTGTCGCTTTCCGGCGCCACCAGTCCACCGCAATAACTTTCGAACGCTTCGATCACGGCACCCTTCGCGTGCAGCCCGTCAATGATCCGCATGGCGCTCATGTGGTCGATGCCGGGATCCACGCCCATTTCATTGAGCACCACCAAGCCCGCCTGCTTGAATTCCGCGTCCAGTGGCCACAGCGCGTCGGGCACGTAGCTCGGGGTGATCACGTTCTTTTTCAACCGCAGGCAATCCTTCAGCACATCCATGTGCATGAAGTGCGGCAACATGCTGATCACCAGGCCGTGCTTCGCGATCAGCGCCGACCGGGCTTGTGCGATGCTGGCGTCCAGCTCCACTACCTGCGCCACGCCTTCACCTCCCTGAACCAATTTTTCCGCCTGGTGCAGGTCGCGCTCCGCCACGGTGAGGTGCCATTGTTGCTCGCGGGCATGTTGGATGAGGTATTCGATCAAGGAGGAGGCGGAGCGGCCAGCACCGAGCAGAAGGATGTTGCGCATGGGGGATGAAAAACAGATGATCTATTGGACCGCAAAGTTGCGGCACAGCGATCTATTGGCGCACCGGAGGTGGTGCTACCAACCTCCCTCCAGCACTGCGGCTAAGCTGGAGCGCATCACCAGCAGCATTCCCGGGTCCATGCGGTTACCCGGTGCGAAGCGTTGGTTCACCTCCAGCTCCACGCCGATGTAATGCTTCGGGAATTTCCTGCGCAGCGCCGTGGGGAACCCGTCCGAGATGCCTTTGTACGGCTGGTTCATGCGTACCCTGAGCTCGGGCCGCTCTTGCAGGATCGCCTTGCGCCATGCGGCGCAGAAGGTCTTTTCGGCTGCCCGTGACGGGTCGTACAACAAGCCTGCGTCCATGGTTCGCTTCTTGCCGTCCAGCACGGGGGTGAAACTGTGGACGGCCACATGAACCACTTCACCGCCGGACCGGATGCGGTCCTTCACGAGCTTCTCGACCGCGTCCCGGTAATTCCTGTATTGGCCAAGGAGTTCCTGTTTCCGTTCCGCAGGCAGGTTCTTGGTGAACTCGGAGAACAAGCGGGGATGGTTTTCCGACCGGTTGAATTCGATGCACAGGCGTGAAAGCACATTGCCCATGCTGGCCATGGCCAGCGGGGCCAGTGCGTTGAAGAGGTCCAACGCACCGATGTCGTAGCCTCGATGGCTTTTGAGGACGTCTTCATGTCCCTTGAAAGCGGGATCCAACCAAACGGGATGGGAGTTGCCGCCGTGTTCGCAGGTCAGAAGCAGGGAGCTCATGGCAGTTGCCGGTCCTCTTGCAGGCACTGGGCCAGTTCCTTGTACACCGCAATGATCCGTTCAGGGCTTGGTTTGGTGCCGGTCCTGGCGAGGATGCGCTTGGCTAAGCAGCCATGCTTGAGGATGTGC
>ERZ795041.33-NODE-33-length-53893-cov-8.020766_pt1 | contig 53893 bp, 41 predicted proteins | sample MGYA00375125_ERZ795041 | MGnify/ENA primary metagenome ERZ795041 (study PRJEB30170, sample SAMN03074214) | activated sludge metagenome | biome: Common Effluent Treatment Plant; feature: Wastewater; material: Activated sludge; isolation source: activated biomass in a...
GGCCAATGTCATTCAGTTAAGGGTGCATTGGCGCAGGGACCTGCATCCACGACGCCAACCGGGACTGCGGGTCAGGCCCGCAGTGACGCACACACCATGGTGTCTACCCGGCGGTGACGTACACGTCATGACGGGCTTGATCCGCCACTCCGGCGAAGTGGGCAATGTCATTCAGTTAAGGTTGCCTTGGTGGAGGGACCTGTATCCACGACGCCAACCGTCACTGCGGGGTCAGGCCCGCAGTGACGCACACACCATGGTGTCTGCCCGGCGGTGACGTACACGTCATGACGGGCTTGACCCGCCATCCCGGCGAAGTGGCCAATGTCATTCAGTTAAGGGTGCATTGGCGCAGGGACCTGCATCCACGACGCCAACCGGGACTGCGGGTCAGGTCCGCAGTGACGCACAAAGCAGGGTGCCCCACTCGCCCGCGTTTGCAACGCGGGCGAACCTTCAGGCGCGGTGGCAGCGCGCTCATTCATAATGAGGCTGGTAGATCGTGGGGATGGACCAGGGAAGGTCGTTTGAAACGACCGGTATGTTGCGCCCGCGTTGCAAACGCGGGCGAGACTGGGCATTAAGTCGAGGGAGCATTTACCAACGGATCATTGCCCGCAGGCTTACAGCCTGCGATGTTGTCGTTCCACAGGCTGGAAGCCTGTGCTACAACAGTGCCCTTCCTCCCTTCACTTAATGATATTATCCGGGAGCCGGGCGTTTTCCGGGGGGGCTTGATCTTGTCCCCACCCCCTTTTGCCGGACCGGGAACGCACCTATATTGCGTGGAATTTCGTAAGCACCCGTCATGAAGTACAATTATCCCCTGCTCAGTAAATCCCTCGTCTTGGCTGCAGTGGCCGGTACAGTAGCGCTCTCCGTTTCATGGTCGGACGGCCAGTTGCCCGTGGCCAAGGCCGCCTACCATACCCCGGACGAGCTGGCGGACATGCGGGCCGCCACCCCGCTGGATTCCAATGCCAATACCTATTTCGCGGGCAGCGGCTACTGCAATGGGTGCCACGGCCACGACCCGCAAGGCATGGGCATGGTGACCGTGGACGGCAGGGACGTGAACGTCTCCGATGCCTGGCGCAGCAGCATGATGGCCAACTCGGCGCGCGACCCTTTCTGGCGCGCCAAAGTGAGCCATGAAGTACTGGTGAACCCGGACCATCAAGTGCTCCTGGAGGACAAGTGCACCGCCTGCCACGCGCCCATGGGCCACTTCGAACACCACATGACCGGCCAGGGACCCTATTCCATCGCCTATATGGAACAGGACGACATTGCCCTGGACGGCGTCAGCTGCACCCCGTGCCACATGCAAAGCGCCGACAGCACCGGCAGCTTCTTCTCCGGGCAGTTGCACTTCGACACCGAGGGCAGGCCCATCTACGGACCCTATGAGGACGACATTTTCTCGGCGCCCATGGAGAGCTTCGTGGGCTACACCCCGGTATACAGCCCCCACATCATCGATGCGGGCCTCTGCGCAGGCTGCCACACCCTGATCACCGAAACCATCGACCTGGACGGCAACCTCACCGGCGACGAGTTCGTGGAGCAGGCCACCTACCATGAATGGCTCAACTCCGAGTTCAACAACGAGGAGCACCCGGCCACCGGCATCACCTGTCAAGGATGCCACGTGCCCTTGCTCGACGATGACATCGGCGTGGTGATCACCGCCAACTACAACTTTCTGCCGCCACGCACGCCCTTTGGCGAGCACCACTTTGCAGGGGCAAATAGCTTCATGCTGAATATGCTCAAGGAACACGGCAGCACCTTGGGCGTAACGGCCTACCCAGCCCAGTTCGACAGCTCCATTGCCCGCACCCTGCACATGCTCCAGCAGCGCACCCTGCTGATGGAAGTGAACGTGCCTTGGCGCAACGATGAAACTGCCGCCATCGACGTAAAGCTCACCAACCTGGCCGGGCACAAGTTCCCCAGCGGATACCCCGCCAGGCGAGCATGGGTGCAACTCGTGGTGACCAATGCCGCAGGCGATACGATCTACAACAACGGGGCACCCACTGCGGAGGGCGACATCGCCGGGCACGACGCACTGTGGGAACCCCACTACGACCAGATCACCAGCGCCGACCAGGTGCAGATCTATGAAATGGTGATGGGCGACGTGAACGGCAACCTCACCACCGTGCTGGCACGCGCCAAGGAACCCCTGAAAGACAACCGCCTGGCACCGGCGGGCTTCAGCGTCAACCACAGCACCTACGATACCACGCGCATCGTCGGCGGGGCATTGACCGATCCCGATTTCAACCATGAAAACGGCACAGAAGGCAGCGGATCGGACGTGGTGCACTACTTCGTGCCCACCGGCGGCTACGATGGCCTGATCAACATCACCGCCACGGTGTGGTACCAAAGCGTGCCTCCGCGCGCGGTGGCCGATATGTTCACCCACACCAGCCCGGAGATCAACCTCTTCAAAGGCATGTTCCAAGCGGCGGACCACACGCCCGTGCTGGTGAAGACGGCCACCGCCACCGACCTCACCGTGGGCATCGACAACCTCCGTGAATTGGGCGTGCACGTGTTCCCCAATCCCACCCGCGACGGTCTGCTGAACATCACCGGGATCGATGCGCGCGTCACGGGCATCGAAGTGTATGATGCCGGTGGCCGCAAAGTGGGTGAGCGCCGCGACGGCAGCAACCGCAATTGGAGCATGCGCCTGCCGGGCAAAGGCACCTATTTGGTGGTGGTGCGCACGGCGGAAAGGAGCTTCGTGGAAAAGGTGGTGAGCCTGTGAAGGAACGGTGGCTTCGAGAGCCCAAGCCACCGGAACCCCGGATCCTGAGGAGCAGGGTCAGGCCATCCCCAGGTTGAAGACCGCGTCGCCCTCGTACACCATCGGCGCGCGGCTGATGTTGATGACGTGGCCCGCCTTGGGCGCCAGCACCGGCGCACTCATGGTGCCGTAGGGATCCGAGATGGTGCAAAGCACCTCGCCCGCCTCTACGTACTGGTGCATGGCCACCTTCACGTGCAGAAAGCCCGAGCGGTCCGCGCGCACCCACTTGGTGTCATGGATCAGCACGTTGGGGTGCTGCGGTGTGGGAACAGGGATTGTGGGCGACAACATGCCGAGGTGGTGCAGTACGCGGATGGCGCCGTGTACGGCTTCACGCGCCATCTCCTTGTCCAAGTTCAGCGTCATGCCACTCTCGTTCAGCAGCAGCGGAATGCCCCGCTTACCCGCTGTTTCACGGTAGGAGCCCTCGATGATCGGCTCGTACAGGGTGAACGGCGCCTGGAAGATGTCGGCGAGTTCCTTCAGTGCGGCATCGCCTGGCGATATGCGCACCTGTGCCGCGTTGAAGCGGTCGCCGCCGCCGGTGTGGAAGTCCATGCAGAGGTCGGCCACGGGCAACACTTCGTTGCTGAAGCGCCAGGCTACGCGGCTGGCCAGCGATCCGCCCTTGATGCCGGGGAACACCCGGTTCAGGTCGCGCCCGTCGGGGAAGTAGCGCGATTTGGCGATGAATCCGAAGACATTGATCACCGGAATGCAGATCACGGTGCCGCGCGCAGGCTTGTTCACGCCGTGGCTGATGATCTGGCGCACCACCTCCATGCCGTTCACCTCGTCGCCGTGGATGCCGGCGGTGATCAGCACGGTGGGACCGGGGGTGGCCGCGCGCTCCACGATGATCGGCACCTCCACCGGCGTGTCGGTGAAGAGGTTGGCGATGCCGAGGTCCATGCGGCGGCTGGCATCCAGCGCAATGGATTCGCCGAGGATAGTGAGGGCTTCGGGATGTTCAATTTACTTTAGTTCCATGATGGAGGAGAAGGCCAAAGCTCGCATACTGAACCGAAGTCGGGACCTCCGTTGCACCAATTGTGATGGTTGCCCCGGCTAAGGCAGGGCTATCGGGTCTTATCCATGCGCCTGACGGCGCATTTACACACTGTTTTTGAACCACGGATCGACACGGATGAACACAGATAGGGAAGGTTGTTGTGCATGGTAGGTGGGTCAGTGATCCGTGTTCATCTGCGTCCATCCGTGGTTTTGAATTCTATTGGAAGACGCGCCCGCAGGGCGCGTTAGGCCCGATGGCCCAGCGGCTTAGGCCGTAGGGCATGGACTGGGGCTATCGTTCGCGAACGATAGCCGATTGAAACACGAAAGGATGACCGCTGTGAAGGTGAAGATCTGCTGCATCAGCAGCTTGGAGGAGGCGCAACTGGCGACCGCGCACGGTGCATACGCGCTTGGGCTTGTTGGCCACATGCCGAGCGGGCCTGGGGTGATCGACGATGCCTTGATCGCCGACATCGCAAGCACCGTGGCACCGCCCACGCGCACCTTTCTGCTCACGAGCGAGACCAGCGCGGAAGCCGTCATCGCGCATCAACGGCGAGTGCGAACCACCACCGTGCAGATCGTGGATGCGTTGGAAGAGCGGCAGTATGACCGATTGCGGCGCGAACTGCCGGGGGTGGAATTGGTGCAGGTGATCCACGTGCTGGACGAGGCCTCCGTGCGCGAAGCGGTGGAAGTATCCCAACACGTGGATGCGGTCCTGTTGGACAGCGGCAACCCGAACCTGGCGGTGAAGGAACTCGGCGGCACGGGCCGCGCGCACGACTGGCAGCTGAGCAAAGCCATCCGCGAAGCCATCAACGTTCCGCTCTTCCTCGCTGGCGGATTGAACGCGGGCAATGTGCAGCGCGCGGTGGACATGGTGCAACCCTTTGGCGTGGACCTTTGCAGCGGCGTGCGGACCAATGGGCGGTTGGACGAACGAAAGCTCGAGTCCTTCTTCGGCGCGCTGTCCTAACGGTGGCGGCGCAGGGTGGTCTCAATACGTCACCGTCACGCCCACGCCGAAGCCCGTGTTGTTATTGCCACAGGGGGCCGAGCAGCAGATCAGGAGAATTCATTTTGGATGATGCGTTCCAGCAGTTCATCCAAAGGGCCGAGGTCTTGCTGCACATTGGCCCAGATGGATGGCAGGCGGATGCCGAAGTAGTCATGCACGATGACGTTGCGCTGCGCGCGCACTTTGTGCCACGGGTAATCGTACTTGTTGAGCAGGTCCGGATCCACGCGGCGCACTTCCTCGCCGAGGACGCTCAGTTGCATCAGCACGGCATCGCACAGGACCTTGTCTGCCAGGAATTGCTCCATCGAGCGTCCCTGTATGTGGACCTTTATCCGAGCGATCGTGATCCGCATGCGCTGCAATGCGGGCAGGCTATCAGCGCGGTCATGCTCCATGGATCAGCTGCAGATCGGGTTCGATACGCGCACGCACGTGGGGCCGGAAGGCATCCATGAAGCCCACGTCCACCTTGCGGCCCGTGAGCTGCTCCAATTGGTACTGCACATCGGCCAGGTCGAAATAGCTGAAGGGATCCTGCACCTCGATGGCCAGGTCGATGTCGCTGCCGGGTTTGTCGTCCTTTCGGGCGAAGGAGCCGAAGAGCCACGCTTTACGCACCTTGGGAAAACGGGCCAGGCCGGATCTCAGCTTGCGGACGATGGCCTTGCGGTCCTGCTGCTGGAACAGCTTGTAGGCCACCTGCGCCTCGGCGGCCTTCAAGGCTTCCAGGGCCAGCTCATCATCGCCCACGGCATACACGGCGGCATCACGGAGCCATGCCATGAGGAACGCGTTGGCATCGGCCTTCAGGACGCGGGCCAGTGCGATGACCTGTGCGCGGGACGGCTTGCGGACACCGCGCTCCCACTTGCTCACTAAGCTGAGGTCCACCTTCAGCTTGGCGGCCACTGCTTGCAAGGTGAGGCCTGCGGCTTCGCGTTGCGTGCGGAGCATTTGGGAAAAGGGTGCAGGAGCGTTCATGGCGTTGGACAGGAGTTGTCCAAAGGTAATCAAGGTAAAGCCGGGTTGTTGCGAGCGGATTGGAATGCGGCGCTGAGGTTGGCGTGGCCTGCGTGAGGGGGCGCAGCGGCAGCCCGGTGCAGGCGCGGCCTTGCGGGCCCGTGCAACGAGGAGGCTGCGAGCCCCGGAGTTCATCCGGGGGAGCAGACCCCGCAGTGCCGCGACCGCTGGCCGCGACAAAACCGGCTATAGCGGAGCACCCGACCCCGGCTGCCTGCTTTGGCTTTGCCCAGCATGACAGCCGGGGGCACGCCCAACTGATCGCTGCGATGCACCACCGTGCATGCGCTGGCCGCTTTCAATAGGTCAAGGTCAGTCCCACGCCCAGGCCCATGTCGCTGTCGTAGTGGGTGCGTAGGGAGAAGGTCTTGTTCAGCACGTAGCGCAGGCCGGCCATGTATTCCAGGTCGGTGTTGCCCATCAGGTCCATGCGCAGGCGCGGGGTGAGGGCGATGTCCTCGCGCATCAGCGAAGCGCGCAGCTGGCCGTCCGTGTCGATGTGGCCGTCCAGCACCAGGAGGAAGGGCAGTGTGTAGCGCAGGCCGATGTTGAGCGCTTTGCGGTCGTCCCAGGTGTTGGGCTCACCGAAAAGGTTGTCCTCGTGGATGTCCATGTCCATGGGGTGCGAGCGCCATTCCGCGCCGATGTAGGGGAAGAGCCATTGCATGCGGTCCACGTAGCGGCCGAAGCGGGCCTCCACTTCCTGGCCGTGCTCCTTGGTGTAGCCAAGCCGCCATTCCGTCTGCAGCTCCCAGCGTTTGTTCATCAGCATCAGTTCGCCGTCCAGTCCGTTGGTGGCGAAGTCGTTCTGCGCCATGAGGTGCCAGTGCTTGTCCTCCTTCAGGAAGTTGCGCCAGGCACGCTTGGGGTCACCGAGTTCAGGGTTGGTTGCCGTGTCCGCATAGCTGAACACGCGGCCCATGCCGCTCATCATGTGGTAGAGGATGTGGCAGTGGAAGAACCAGTCGCCGCTTTCGGTACCGGCGAATTCGATGGTGTCGGTCTCCATGGGCATGATGTCCAGCACGTTCTTCAGCGGGGCGTAGGCGCCCTGGCCGTTCAGCACGCGGAAAAAATGGCCGTGCAGGTGCATGGGGTGGCGCATCATGCTGTTGTTGTGCAGGATCAGGCGCACGTTCTCGCCCTTGTGGATCTTGATCTTGTCCGCTTCGGAGATCGTCTTTCCGTCGATGGACCACAGGTAGCGGTTCATGTTGCCGGTTAGCTCAAAGTGCAGCTCCTTCAGCGGTCCCGGCGGCAGGGTGGTGGGTTCCGGCGCGCGCAGCATCGCATAGTTCAATGTCACCGGGCGCTCCGTACTCGATGCTGCGGCATGCGCTTCATGGCCCGGTTGCTTCTTCACCTCCTTTCCCTTCCCGTCATCGCGAGCGGAGCGACGCGCTCCCTCCCTCACCTCCTTCACCTTCTTCCCTTCTTCACTTCTTCCACCGGTGATCTCCGGATACATCACCTCGTTCATGTCCATGCGCTGGAGGCCCATCTTCATGCCCATGTCATCCAGGTCGCCGTTCATCTTCATCATGCCGTTCATCATCTTCATCCCGGCGAAGTAGTCCAGCGGACCCAACGGTTGTGCGAGCTGCCGGATGCCGTTGCCCAGCCAAAGGGATGTTGAACGCGTGCGGTCCTCGGCGGTGGCCAATAGTTGGTAGGCGGTGCTGTCGGCGGGGAGCGTTACGATCACGTCGTAGGTTTCGGCCACGCCCATGATGAAGCGGTCCACGGACACGGGTTCCACATCGGCGCCGTCGGTAGCCACCACCTGCATCTTTCCGCCGGCGTACTGGATCCAGAAGTAGGTGGACGAATTGCCGTTGATGATGCGCAGCCGCACCTGTTGCCCGCCCTTGAACCGCGGTGCGGCATCTTCCACCTTGCCATTCGTGAGGAAGCGGTCGTAGTACACATCGCTGACGTCCATGGCGTGCATGCGCTTCCACTCGTTGCCCAGCTTGGTGCCCAGCGCGCCGGCCTGGATGGCGTCGCTGTAGCTCTGCACGGTGCCGGGCCGCAGCTTGTTCTTTTGGATGGCAAACCAGTCACTGCCGTTGTGCAGCAGGCGGTCCACCTCGCTGGGCTTCATGTCGGTCCAATCGGTGAGCAGCAGCGTGTACTCGGGGATGGTATCGGGTCGGCGCGGGTGGATGATCAGCGCGCCGTTCATGCCGCTCTGCTCCTGCAGCATGGTGTGCGAGTGGTACCAATAGGTGCCGTGCTGCTTCAGCGGGAATTTGTAGGTGTAGCTCTCCCCGGCCTTGATCGGCGGCGTGGTGAGCCAGGGCACGCCGTCGTACACGTTGGGCAGGATCAGGCCGTGCCAATGCAGGGAGGTCTCGCCCTTTTTCAGGCGGTTGTGCAGCACGATCATCGCCGTATCGCCCTCGGTGAAGTACAGTGTGGGCATGGGCGTTTGCCCGTTCACCGCGATGGCGGGCACGTCCTTGCCGGTGTAGTTCAGCACGGTGTCGGTGACGTACAGGTCATAGCGCGTCACCTTCGGGATGAAGTCGCCTTTCGGGACAGTGGTGCCCGGTACATGGACCTGGGCGCGCACGGACGAGAACGACAAGAAGGCAAGGAACAGGATCAATACGTTGACAGGATGTGCAGGATGTACAGGATGAATGCACGGAAGTTCACCAAAGTCCTCCATGCATAGCTCTATCCTGTACATCCTGCTCATCCTGTCGAAAGGTTCTTGTCTCACTTCACGATCGTCTCCTTCACGCTGCCGCAGGTGAGCATCATGCTGCCGTAGAATGGGTTCTTGATCTCCTTTTCCAAGCTGAGCCAATCGGCGCCACCTTGATACATGGGGCAATGGGCGAGGTACACGGGGACGGCCCCGGGCGCGGCCTTGGCCAGTTCCGAAAGCGGTGTGGTCAGTTGCATGAACGCCTTGCGCTGCTCGTCCAGCTTGACGGTGTTCGCGATGCTTCCGGAACGGTCCGCGAGCGGCCCCATCACCCGCATCCACACGGTATGCACGTCGTGGCCCAGCGCGGACATGTCCACGGCATCCACGGCATTCTTCAGTGCGGCCGCTTGGTCCTGGGCCTGTGCGGCATCGGAGGCCACGAGTGCATCCTTCAGTTTGAAGTAGGCCGTGAACACCGGCGCCAACGGATTGTTTGCGGCCGGTGCTACCACTTGATCGGTTTCCGCATGGTGCCCAGCGTGGTCATGAACTTCCGCGGCCGCGACGGGTGCTTTCTTCAGCGTGCGATCGTACTGGCAGCAGCCGGGCAACGCGGCGTAGGCGGCATCGGGCGCGAGGTAGCTCGCGTTGTCGTATCCCGCCAGCGCGATCCGCTTCAGCACGGCGTCCACATTCGTACGCGCGCTGTCGTAGGTGATGGTGGCGACCTTGGTGTCACTGTTCCAGCTGGCCATGGCCTCGTGCTTCACGAGCGCCGCAGCCTCGATGGTCTTCTTGCACATGCCGCAGTTGCCGTCCACTTCCATGGTGGTTGTATTTGCATGAGGTATTTGGGCGCTCGCGCTTAGTGAAAGGGTCAAGGCCCAAAAGTTCAGGAAGATGCTCTTCATCGTCATGGGTTTTTTCGTTTTTTGCCTTATCAGGCAGGTCAATCGTCCGGGCTTTCGATCAGGCCCTTAAGGAAGCAGCGGACCCAGCCGATCCTTTTGTCAATGTTCTACCAAGATCCGGACCATGCTGGCAGGATATTCCCTGACATGGATTCCATACACACCGTTGGACAGACCGGAGAGGTCGATCCCATGCAGTGCGGTGGATACGGGCAGTGTGAGCACGATGCTTCCCGTGATGTCCAGCACGTCGAGGGTTGCGTTCCCTTTAACATCGGAGAGGCCTGCTAGGTATACCGTCCCGCTTGTTGGGTTCGGGTGGGCACTAAGCGTTGGGGGAGGATTCTCGGTGATGCCAGCGCCTGCCGCCGGATCGATCCGCACTACCTCGTTGTTCGGGGTGTTCACATACCACAGGTGGCCATCGGGGCCCACTTTGATGCCCATAATGCCCGGTGCACCGGTGGATATGGTGCCGACAAGGCTGAACGGCGGCGCGGAGTTGATGTCGTAGACCAGGATGTCGCCGGTGGAATGATCGGAAACAAGCAAGCGGTTGCCTATCACTTCAATGCCGGCAGGCTCAACCAAGCCGGTTGTGACAACGGGCTCCCAAGTGGCCCCAACGATGTTCTGGTATTCCGCGAAAGGTTCGTGCGGGCCGAAGCTCGGCGTACCGCCCGGCGTTCCGGAATGGATGTCCAGCCGCAATACGCGTTGCCCGCCGAAATCCACCACATAGAGCCATCCGGTGTTGTGGTCTAGCACGCAATGGCTCACCACGTTGTTGTTCGGGTCCTTGGTGATGGTAAATTCATCATACCGGTGGACCACACCATCGGAATGGTCCGAACCGCCTGGTTCGTGGGGGTGTTCGAAGTCGTACATCACGATATCGCCGAGGTTGCCGTCCACCACCCAGAAGCGGTTCAAGGTCTCCGATGCGATCCCTTGGCTGTACGGACTTTCATGCAGCATGTCCAAGTGGCTGCCATTGCCTCCCGACGGTTGCGCATAGATGCTCATGTCCGAACTCCACAAGGCAGGGCCGGTGAATGGCGTTCCTCCGTCATGGTTGGCATCATAGACCCCGGGGCTTGTTGCAAAGTTGCCATTGTCCGCCATGGCGATGGCAGTGGGAAGGCTCATGAAATGCCATGCGTTCCCGTCATGTTTATACTGGTGGGTCATGTCAGGGGCACCCGCATCGAAGAAGGTGACGGTGCTGCCACCGGAGTTCTCGGTGCCTTTGTTGATCACCCAAAGTTCATTTCGGGCCAGGTCCTGGTGGAAGTCCAGGTCGCGCGGTGAACTCACTTGGTCGCTGCTGGATCCCACGGTAGTGAAGGTGGGCGTGGCGTAGAAGTACTGGTCGATGATGTTCGGGATGGGTGCATTGATGACCTCCTGCATCAGGTTGTGGTCGTTCGCCGGCGCTTGGTCCGCTGCGCCGTTCAAGTTGCTCGCCCAGACGTCCAGGTCGTAGGTGCCGGTCTGTGTCGGCGTCCAGGGAATGCTGTGCTCAAAGTGGTAGTCCTCGCCGGAAGCGATGTTCAACCCTGACAGTGAAGCGACCTGAGGGTCGCCGCCATCAATGGTATAGTTGAGGTCCAGGCTGCTGATCGTGGCGGTGCCGTGATTGCGGAGGGTGCCTGCCACGGTAATGGCCTGATCCGCAAAGGCGTATTTCGGGTTGGTGAGCTCACTGACGGCGAGGTCCAGTTCCGCAGGAACGGCTGCCACGAAGGAAAAGGTATTGCCCGCCCCGGTTGAGGCATATTCGCCGATCAGGTAGCCATTTGCCCGCACGTTGTAGTGGATGCCGCCGTCCCCCCAGTCGTCCACGACGATCAGGTTGTAGGTGGCGCCGTCCGAGAGGTTGAACGGTCCTTCGGTGATGGTCTGGTTGTTTCCATAACCGCCCGGGGCCTGGTTCTGCACGCCACCGCCGTTGCAGCCCACCGCGGTGTTCCCGCCGGAGGCGATGGTGTTGCTGCCGCACGCGGATCCGTCGGGCACCAATTGCCAATAGCCTTCATAGCCGTAGTCGTCCGTGATCACATCCACGGTGATCGGTACTTGGGCCTGCAGCAGGGCAGGGAAGAGCAGTGCGCCAAAGGCGAGGGGTAAGAGCTTTTTCATGGATTTGGGGTTTGTGTTGGTCATCGAGTTTGGTTTGGATGAAAAAATTGCGGTTTGCTCAATTCCTGGAGTAGAGCAGATACCCTTCATTCCGATGGACGAGGTGAGGGAACCAACGTCCGCGTTCGGGGTACTTCTCCGCCTCGCTTCGGCGAATGAGCAAGTAGGTCACATCGTATGCTTGCAGCAGGCTGTCCATTTCAGGTGCAGGGGCCTCCAAGCCGGCGAACATTCCTGCTCTGGCCTGCTCGCGAGGCGCGGGGAGCACGTACGGATTCGCCATGGATGCGTTGGTGGCCACGGTCTTGCGGGCGGAGGCCATGAGGACCCGCATGGAGAGTTCGTCATCACAGAGCACCACGGCTTCCCAAGGAAGTTGGTCCCGCATGAAATAGCACATGTCCGTTGCACCGGTGTCCGCCATTCGCACCATGCACTGTTGCCGAGTGTCCACCAGGTCAGGTCGATTGGCGTATGCAGGATATCCAATGGCTGTTTGGACAAGGATCACGGTTCCGAGGGTACAGGTGGTCCGGATCGAGATGTCGCGAACCTTATGCGTACGTTTCAGGTACTGCCAAGTGCGTTCCACGGAAAGGACCACGATATGGGCGAACCCAATGGCAAGTGCTGCTTTCAAATAGAAATAGAAATGGAAGGTCGGCACCGCTGTGGGCAGCTTAATGCCATAGTGTATCCCCAGTGTAACGGCCATGTAAGTGAAACATCCAAAGAACAGGGCGAGCAGGACCCATGATCGCATCAACATTCGTGAAACTTGACCCTTGCCCCTAAAAAGTCCCACGACCCCGATGACCGCTATCAGGTTGAACAGCGAAACATTGTGGAACAGGAACAGCTTCCAATTGCGAAGTGAAAGAGGTGTGTACGTATATGCCGCTGGGATCCGGTTCACCTGATCCAATCCGTAGTGCCCGACCACATACCATGTAAGTGGCAACGTAATGATGATGAACGCAGCGGCGGAAGCAAGTGAACACTTCAGATGAGCAAGCACCCCTGCTCGATCACCTGCGCGCCATGCAGTGACGATGGCATAGATCAGTCTGAACGCCACCGTCCCCACCAAGATCATGGCGGGTGCGGCATGCGCAAGGAACAGAACACCCGCACCGGAACCCATCAACATCCATACTGGCCAAGCTGAAGACCGAAAGGAACGATACAAGGCGATCACCATGATATAGAACAAGCCCTGCGAGAAGATCATCGGCAGGAGCCACGGAGAGTAAGTGGCGATCGCCCAGCCCGGTTCCTGGCCGGGTAGCAGGTAAAGTTGCGCCCACAATGCAACCACTGCTATCATTGGGTTGAACATTCGCCAGACCATCAGAAAGAATGCGATGGGTATGAGCAGGTTGAAGATTGCCCCGGCCCGTGCTTGGAATACCTGAATGGAAACACCGGTGGCCTTCACGGCCAATGCCTCCATGGAGAATACGAGCGGAGTGAACCACATGACCTCATCGCGATACAAGGGATTCTCTCCGTAGTGTCCGTCCAGGATGCTCTGCGCGAACGAGGCGTCCCGGTCAAAGTCCACATAGGGAGGCCAGGTGAGGTCGCTGGTGGCCCGATAACCACTGGCGAAGGCCAAAACGATCAGGAATACCGCCAGTGCGATGCTGATCAAGGACTCCCGGTCCGATCGGAAGTTCCTCATAGTGGAGCGTTCAATGGCGGGTAACTTCATCGTTCATTGGATTCAAGGGGCAATTCCTCCGGATCGTGCATGTTGAGTTGCAGCCTCCAGAACAGCTTGGGGCCGGTCCATCCGAGGTATCCCCGGATGCGACGGTCCAGTTCAGGCACATCGGAGCGGACCCAGCCTTCCGTATCGTCCCACGACCAGGTACCCTCATGGATCGTTCCGCCCTGCGGACCACAGGTCCTGATCCGGCCATCCGATCGCAACTCCACCGTGGCCGGTGCATCGGCAACGTCATACAGGGAAGGCTGCACGATGCGATAGGTTCCCACTACCTGTTCCCGGTCCAACCCCACCGAGGATCGATGGACCAATAGCACCGCAAGCAGAACAAGGCATAGGATCCCGACCGGTCCTGCGGCCATGGCGATCGTTCGAGGGCGTTGTTTCATGGTCTTATGGGTCAAGGTCCATAGTTGGTCGGTGATCCGTACGGCAGTGGTCTGTTTCCAAAAACTCCCGGGGCGTGCCAAGATGCTGGGCCGGTTTGGGGAGAACGGGTATTGAGGGCGGGAGCACGAGCCTGGGCGCTTGCGACAAGGGAGGTCGAGGCTTTGCTTGAACAGTTGCCATTATTCGAAACGTGATCGTTCACATGGCCATCCCCGCCATCGGGTCCGCACCATGCTTGAAGATGTATTCGCTGTTGATGAGGTAGGCACCGGTGACGGCCACCACTTCCCCGGGCTCGAGGCCATGCGTAATGGCGACGCGCCCGCCCGCTTCGGCACCGATCGTCACCATGCGGTTCATGAAGGTTTCGGGACCGGTGAGCACCCAGACGGTCGCGCCTTTCGCGTCGCGGATCACTGCGCTGGAAGGAAGGGAGATGCCGGTTGTATGCGCTTGCAAAAGCGAGACGTTGGCGGGGAGACCGGGCATCAGATCGCCTTTGGGATTGGGCAGGCGCAGGCGGATCCGCGTGAGCCTGCTGCCCATGGCCACTTCCGGGCGCACCAGTTCGATCGGTCCCGTGTAGGAGAAGCCCGGCCGGTCCGGCAAGGTGACCTTCGCGGAAGGATGCCCTCCGCTCGCCGCTCCATCCCAGATCACGTCCGCTTCCACCCACAGGCTGCTGAGGTCCGCGAGTTCCACCACTGCACCACCGTCCGGCACCTGCCCGCCTTCCAGCACGGGCAGCGCGGTGATGATGCCGCTGGCCGGGGAAAGGATGGTGGTGTTCACCGGCAGCGATCCGCCGGTGGTCAACTTCGTGATCTGCGCATCGGTAAGGCCCCAGAGCTTGAGCCGCTGTGCCGCCGCCTTCATCACCATGTTATGGGTGGCGCCGTTCGCCACGGATAGCGCCGCCGTGCGGTATTCCTGCTTGGTGAGGTTCATGGTCTCGCTGTAGATGTCGAACAGCGGTTCCCCTTGCCGCACGTGCTCGCCGAGGGTCTTGTGGTAGAGGCGTTCAATGCGCCCGCCCACCCATGCGCTCACCCTGGTGACCTTGTCCTGATCGAGGGCCAAGGCGCCGCTGAACACCGCTTGCGCCGCAACACCGCCCTCCCGCACGGTATCGGTGCTGATGTTGCCCAACTTGATCTGTTCCATGCTCAATCGCACCTGCCCTTCCTGGTCCGCTTGGCTTCTCTTCATCGGCGTCAGTTCCATGTGGCAGATGGGGCATTTGCCGGGGTGGTGTTCGATCACCTGCGGGTCCATGGAGCAGGTGTAGTAGATGTCCGGATCTACGGCATGCTCATCGGAGGACGAGCTGCAAGCGGTAAACAACAGACCGGCGAACAGGAGGATGTAGGAGAGGTATCGCATCACGGTGCTGTCTTGATGAAGCTTTCACTGTCCATGAGGAATTGGCCGTTGGCGGCCACGCGCTCGCCCGGGGCAACGCCGCTGATCACCTGCACGAGGCTGTCGGTGCGGATCCCCGTGTGTATCATGCGGGAGGTGAAGCCCGCGCCGTCGGCAACGAAGACCACGTCGTTTTTTCCGGTGGAGACCACGGCTGCTTGCGGCAACCAATCCGCATCCTTCACCTCGTGCACGGCAGTGGCCTGCACGGGCATGCCCACGGGAAGCCTCAACGTGCTGTTGTCAAAAGGCACGCGTGCCGTCAGGTTCCATTCGCCCTCGCGGAAGAATGGTTCGATGCTTCCGATGCGTCCGCGCACGGTCCCCCCTGCGCCTGTCGGCGGAAGGATGGTGATGCTGTCTCCGGGCGAAAGGGCATCGCTCTCCGAGGGCGGCACTTTGATCAATGCCCACACCTTGCGGTCGTCGACGATGCTCATCAGCGTGGCGCCCTTGGCCACGTAGTCGCCTTCCTTCAAGGTCAACGCCGCCGTGGGTTGCAGGCCGGTCGCGGAGGCCGAGGAAGTGGAGCCGACCATGCCGGGGTCCATCGCCCGTCCCGCATACGGACTGGTGATGGTGACCGTGGGAGCGATCACGCCTTTCTGAATGATCCGCTCCAACTGCGCATTCGACATGCCGAGCAGCAACAGCTTTTGCCGCGCGGCCGCGATCAGCGACGCATTGCCGGGATCCTGCTTCAGGATGAAGAGCAGGTTCTCTTGCGCCGTGGCGAGTTCGGGGCTGTAGATCTCGGCCACGGCCTGGCCCTTGGCCACCTCGCTGAACAGGGACCGGAGATAAAGCTTCTCGATCCGGCCGCTTACCCGTGCGGTGATCGAGCCCACCTCGCGCGTGTCCCAAGCGATGAGGCCTTCAAGGTCCAACGGGATGTGTTCGCTTCCGTGCCGCAGTTCCACCGTGGGCAGTTGGCCCACCGCATACGCGTTCGTGGGGCGCAGCAACGGGTCAAGAACGGAGTCGGCCACACCGGGTGCATGGCGTTTTCCGCCGCCGTCGCGGTCTTGGCAGGCGGCCAGCAAGGCTGCGGCCAGCAAGGGGATGAAGAGGTTCCGCGAGTTCATGGCCGTGTCGGATCAAGTTGAAGCACGCGTTCCAATCGCGTCTGTCCGTTCAGCACTTCCAGCAAACGGTCCAGCCGGGCCAGCTCCGCGGAGTACACGGTTTCCCATGCATCGAAGTAGGTGAACAGGTCCGCCGTCTGTTGCGTGTAGGCCAAGCGGACCGAGGCCAGGTTGCGTTGCGCGCCGGGGATGATCACGTTCGCGTACAGGTCCAGCTGTTCCCGCCCGGTCTTCAATTCCGCGAGGAGCTGGTGCGCCCTGCCCGTCAATTCGTTGCGCTTCATTTCCTTCTCCGCGCCCAAGGCCTGTTCGCGCAGTTCGAAGCCTTTCATCCGGGCATGCGCCGTCCGCGTGGACCAGGGCAGGGGCAGGCTGGCCATCGCCATCAGGTTGAACATGTATGGGGAGCCGCCGAAGCCGAACATGTGGTCATAGCGCAGACCGAATTCCGGTCGCAGGTCCGTGCGCGCCAACTTCGCCTGGGCGGCGGCGATGCCGATGCGGTCGTCGATCGCGCGCAGATCGCTGCGGTTGGCGTTGAGCACCGCGGTATCCATCGGCACGGCAGAATAGTCCTTGATCACATACGTGGTATCGATGGTGAACATCCGTTCCGGGTCGCGCGCCATCAGGGTGTTCAAGGCGATGCGTTGTTGGTCGATCCCGGCGGTGACCACGGCGATCATCCGGTCGGTCTCGCCCACGGCGGCGGTGGCCTTGTAGTAGGCGCCGAGCGCACCGTTCCCGTCGCGGTAGCGTTGTTCGGCGTTCTCCGTCATGGCGGTCAGCAGTGCTCTGTCCTTGTGCAGCACCTCGAGTTTCTTCAGGCCCACCAGCCAGGCGTTGTAGCTGATGGCCGCCTGTGCCCGCAGGTCCGCCACGGTGCTCACGCTGTCCTTCCGGCCCACGGCCGAGAGGCGTTCCATATAGTCGGCGGTGGCGTTGAGCATGCCGGCCTTGGGGAACATCTGCTGGATGGAGAACATGTACTGGCCCATGCCCTTGGTGCCATCGGGCATCTCCTTCCACAGCGAGGCATCGTAGGGCGTCATGGAAAAGCCGGTGCCGACCTGCGTGGGCATCCAGTTGCGTGCGCCTTGCGCTTCGGCGTCCAGGGCCTGGATCTGCGCATCGGCCATCAGCAGGGCCGGGTGGTGCGCGGTGATGCTGTCCAGCACCATGTTCAGGCTCATCGTCTGCGCGCTGCCGGACAATGCGAGCAGGCACGGCCAAGCGAGAAGGAAGGTCCGGTGGCGTTGCATGGTCATCGGGCTTGAATGATGTCGATCTTTCCCTTGTGCTTCAGTTCGTGCTCCTTGGTGATCTCGTAGACCACGGGCGTGATCAGCAGCACATAGATGGACGAGGTGAGCGTGCCCCCGATCAGCGGCACCACGATCGGCAGCATGACGTCGGAACCCGCGCCGGTGGCCCACAGGATGGGGATGAGGCCGAAGAGCGCCACCGAAACGGTCATCAGTTTCGGCCGCAGGCGCTGGGCCGCTCCCTTGATCACGTACCGCCGCAGATCGTCGTTCGTGATGGTGTCGCTGCTATTGCCCTGCTTTTTCACCAGCTCGATCATCGCCTCGTTGAGGTAGATCGTCATGATCATCGCCGTTTCCACCGCCATGCCGAAGAGTGCGATGAAGCCCACGGCCACCGCCACGGACAGGTTGATGCCGTAGAAGTAGACCATGAAGACGCCGCCGATCAGCGCGAAGGGCACGGTGATCAAGGTGATCAACGCCTCCTTCACCGAGTGGTAGGTGAAGTAGAGCACCAGCAGGATGATGATCACCACGATGGGGAGCACGAGCATCAACGTGCGGTTCGCGTGGATCTGGTTCTGCCATTGGCCGCTCCATTCGATGTAGTAGCCCTTGGGCAGCGCATGGGGCAGTGCCGCGATCCGTTGTTCGGCCTCCTCCACGGTGCTGCCCATGTCGCGGCCGCGCACGTTGAAGAGCACCATGCCGCGCAGCATGGCGTTCTCGGAGTTGATCATCGAAGGGCCGTCGCTGATGCGGATGTCCGCCACGGCCTCCAGCGGAATGGCGCCGAAGCTCTTGGTCTGCACGGGCAGCCGCCGCAGGGCGGGCAGGTCGTCCCGGAAGTCCTGGCCGAAGCGCGCGCTGACGTCGAAGCGTTGCCGCCCCTCGATGGTGGTGGTGATGGGCAGGCCCCCGATGGCGGTCTCCACCATGGCGTTCACGTCATCCACCGTCAGGCCGTAGCGGCCCAGCTCATCGCGCTTGATCGACACATCGAGGTACTTGCCGCCGGTGATCGGTTCCACGTAGAGGTCCTTCACACCGTCGATGCCTTCCAGCGCCTTTTTCATTTTCTGCGCCACCGCATAGATGGTGTCCAACTGCTGTCCGTAGATCTTCAGGCCCACATCGGTGCGCACGCCGGTGGAGAGCATGTTGATGCGGTTGATGATGGGCTGGGTCCATCCGTTGGTGACGCCCGGCAACTGCAGCTTCGCATTGAGTTCCGCGACGATGTCCGCCTTGCGCATCCCCGGTCGCCATTGGTCGCGGGGCTTCAGGATGATCAACGTTTCGATCATGCTGATCGGTGAGTTGTCCGTGGCCGTGTTGGCACGCCCGGCCTTGCCCAGCACATGGTCCACCTCGGGCACGGAGGTGATCAGCTTGTCCTGCACCTGCAGGATCCGCTTGATCTCCGAGTTGGAAACGTCCGGCAGCGTAACGGGCATGAAGAGGATGGAACCCTCGTCCAGCGGCGGCATGAACTCGGTGCCCAAGCGCGTAAGCATGAAGCCGCCGATGGCCAGTGCCGCCACGTTGATCGCGATGGTGGTGCGGCGCCAATGCAGGCACCACTTCAGCACCGGCGTGTAGAGGCGTTCCAGGAAGCGGTTGATGGGGTTCGCCGACTCGGGGCGCATCCGGCCATGCAGCATCAGCGTCACCAGCACCGGGGTGAGGGTGATCGCGAGGAAGGCGTCCACCAGCAGGATGAAGGTCTTCGTCCAAGCGAGCGGATGGAAGAGCTTGCCCTCCATGCCCGTGAGCAGGAAGACGGGCAGGAAGGAGGCGATCACCACGATGGTGGAGTAGAACACGCCGGGTCCTACTTGCAGTGCGGCGCGCTCGATCAAGCTGGCCCGTTCCCCGGCTTCCAACGGGTCCGGTCTTCGCGTGAACCACGATCGCCAACCCAGCGCCACTTTTTGCGGCAGCGGCATCTTGGCTAATTGGGCCTCCGAAAGATGCCGATAGGCGTTCTCCACCATCACGATGCCATCGTCCACCACCACGCCGATGGCCAAGGCGATACCGGTGAGCGACATGATGTTGGACGAGATGCCGAAGGCCTCCAGCAGGATGAAGCTCACCGCCACCGAGATCGGCAGTTGGATGAGGATGATCAACGCGCTGCGCCAATGGAAGAGGAAGAGCAGCACCACGATGGACACCGCGATCATCTCTTCGATCAGCGTGCCCTTCACGGACCGGATCGCCTCGTCGATCAACGTGCTGCGATCGTAGGAGGTCCGGAAGCTCACCCCTGCGGGCAGCCCCTTTTGCACCTCCTTCATCTTGGCCTTCACGTCCTGGATCACCTGGTCGGCGTTGGCCCCGTAGCGCATCACCACGATGCCGCCGACCACCTCCCCGTCGCCGTTCTCATCGAAGATCCCCAAGCGCGGCCCTCCGCCCATCTGCACCGTGCCCACATCGCTCACCCGCACCGCGATGCCGTTGCGCTCGGTGAGGGCGATGCGCTCGATGTCCTTCTTGCTCTTGATGTAGCCCAGCCCGCGGATGATGTAGGCCATGTCGGACATCTCGAATTTGCGCCCTCCCACCTCGTTGTTGTTGGCCTTCACCTTGTCCATCACCTCCTTCATGGACAGGCCGTAGTACTGCAGTTTCAGCGGGTCGATCACCAACTGGTACTGCTTCTCGAATCCGCCGAAGGACGCGACCTCCGCCACGCCCGGCACCGTTTGCAAGGCGAACTTGATGTACCAGTCCTGCAGCGCGCGCTGATCGCCGAGGTCCATGCCCGGCGCGTTCAGGTGGTACCAGAAGATGTGGCCCACGCCGGTGCCATCGGGACCCAGGCTCGGCGTTACACCGGGAGGTAATGCCCGTTGCGCATAGTTCAGTTTTTCCAACACCCGCGTACGCGCCCAGTAGATGTCCGCATCATCGTTGAACACCACGTACACGAAGCTCATCCCGAACATCGAGGTGGCCCGGATGTCCTTTACACCCGGGATCCCCTGCAGGTTGCTCACCAAGGGATAGGTCACTTGGTCCTCCACCACCTGCGGGCTTCGGCCGGTCCACTCCGTGAAGACGATCACCTGGTTCTCCGAGAGGTCCGGGATGGCGTCCACCGGATTGCGCTGCACCGAATAAACGCCCCAGCCTAACAGAACGGCGGCCACCAACAGCACGAAGTAGCGGTTGCGGAGGGCGAAGCGGATCAGGGAGTGTACCATGGGTCGTGCCTATTCAGCGGTCAGTGTTGATGGCCTTCGTCGTGTGCGTCATCGTCGTAGCCCCCATCATGATGGTCGCCGTCATGATGGTCGTCCATGTCCCCGCCGTGATGATGGTGATGCCCTTCGCGCACCTCGTTGGAAAGGATCGCGGGATTCACCCCGGCACCGCCGCGATAGACGATCCAAGCGCCGAGGTAGGAGCCGATGATCAACAGCACGGCCGCTGACACGCTCAACAGCAAGGCGCTAGGCGCGACGAGGCTTTTTCTCCGCTTCCACCGCAGCAGGCACATCAGCCCGAACACCGCGATGGCACCGCACTGGATTGAGAGGTGCCAGGTCATGCGTTCGTGCGCGGCCTCCGTGTGGGCGGGCACGGTGTAGTAGGCCAGCACTCCGGTAATGATCGTCAAAAGGCCCGTGAGCACCCCCGCCACCAGCAAGCCGAAGGCGACCCGCGAAAGGTCTTCCCGCTTCTTTCGCCAACCGTAGAGGTCGAGTATCACGCCGCTCAGCAGCAAGGCGATCGGAAAGTGGACGAGTGCCGGATGGAGTTCCCAGGTGTTCATGGTCGTTGTATTTAAGTTGTTGCGGTCAGTCTATGGGTTCGAGGTACATCCCGCACTTCGAGCATTTGTCCCCATCCTTGCCCGTTACCTCCGGGTGCATCGGGCAGGCGTATGCCATCTCCTCCGAGGAGTGGGTGGCGGTGCTGCCGCTCATCCTGTGCGTGCTGTCGTTCATCATGTGGTCGTGTTTTTGCTCGTTGGTCGAGGTGGTGCCGCAGGCGGTCCAAGTGGTCACTGCAAAGGCGAGGATGATCAGGCTGTACTTGTTCATGGTCGTGTTGTATTGGTCCGTTGAGGGGCACCATATGTGCCTTCTGCGGTTCCCGCAGGGAAGTCGCTCAATCGTCGTAAGTGAATGGAAAGGGCACGGGAAAGCGCGATGGGCCATGCCATCATGCGCAACGGACCATGGGGCCCGCAGATTCGATCCTTAGACGCGGAAAACCTGAAGGTCCGCCAAACGGGCGCTCATGGAGCGAGGAGGGCGGTACTGTGGCCTTGCTGAAAAGGTGTGCCCGGAACGAGGTGCGACGGTCACTGTTCCCCAAGCGACCACTATGGCCTGCACTGGAGCAGGTGCTACGACCTTATCGAAGATGAATGTTGGAATCTCAGCTTGCACGCTGAAGAACTCACAGCAGTTAAAGCTCAGATGTGGATCCGTACTCTCAGGGGTCGGACAGCAATCACGGGCATCGCCAATCTGAACCGAACTGCGCCCGCTGGAAGTGCAGGTCATCCGTGAAAGCTTTGGAGCCACCGTTGCCAGCAATAGCAACAGCACCAAGGGCCACAGGGCCGATCGCCGCTTTCTGATGGATGACATCTTCCACATACGGTAGCCAAGGTATTGCGAAATGGACAGAAGGAGTTCCTTTTTGCTGCGAGGCTTGGAATTGCAGCGGCACCGGAAACGTGTTCCAAATACCCGCATCCCCGGATGTGGGCAGAAGGCGAAGGACGAAAGCTTCACCTTCGGGGCCGCATTCGAACCAGCTGGACAATTAGAACAATTTAACGTACTTCGCCGCATGAGAATGAACGGACGCAACCCGGTGCTTCTGCTCTGCGCAGGCATGTTCACGTTGTACGCTTGCCAACGTGATGCGGAACAGGCGCAACCTGCCGGTGAGGAATGGAACGGCCCCACGCCCTATCAGTTGTCCTTTCCCGAATGGGCCACGGACGCCTCACATGTGTTGATGATGCCCGCGGACAACCCCTTGACGGAGGAAGGGGTCGCGCTGGGCCGGAAGTTGTTTTATGAGAAAGCACTATCCAACGATTACTCGATGTCCTGCGCCACCTGCCACCAGCAGGATCATGCATTTACGGATCCGAGGGTCGTTTCCCTGGGCACGGACGGCTCCCCCGGACGGCGGAATTCCATGGCCATCGTGAACCCCGCATGGGACCAATTCTTTTTCTGGGACGGCCGCGCGCCCAGCCTGGAGATGCAGGCCTTCGGTCCCGTGGCCAATCCGGTGGAAATGCACAACACCTGGCCCGAAGTGGTGGATCGCTTGGCCGCGGATCCCGTGTATCCCTTGCTGTTCGAACACGCCTTCGGATCGCCCGGCGTGGACAGCATGCGCGTGGTGAAAGCGATCGCACAGTTCGAACGGACGTTCATCTCCTTCAACTCCCGCTTCGACCGATTCGAGTACGGCGGGGACAGCACCGCGTTGACCGCGCAGGAACAGGCCGGAAGGAACTTGTTCTTCGATGGCGCCCATTGCAACATCTGCCATGTGGCCCCCTTCTTCTCGGACAACCGCATGTTCAACATCGGTTCAACGGTGGGCTTCGGGGACCTGGGCCAGGAGGAAGCGACGGGGCAGCACTCCGATTTCGGCAAGTTCAAGAACACCACCCTCCGCAACATAGAGGTCACGGCGCCTTACATGCACGATGGCCGTTTTGCGACCTTGGAAGAGGTGGTGGATTTCTACGCGGACTCCATCGTCTCCTCGCCCGGCCTGGACAACCACATGTTCCCCTTCCTCAATGGAGGGACCCCGCTCGACGCCGCGGACCGCGCGGCCTTGGTGGCGTTCATGAAGACGCTTACGGACACGGAGTTCCTGAACAACCCGGCGTACTCGGATCCCAATTGAGGGGTGAGCGATAACGCTCACTTCAACTTCTTCCCCCGCGATCATGAACGCGCTCGGCTATTTGCCGAGCGCATGATCGCTTAGGGCCTCCGGCCTGTCCCATCCTCGCAATGCACGCGCTCGGCTATTTGCCGATCGCGTGATCGCTTAGGGCCTCCGGCCTGTCCCATCCTCTTCGGATATGCACATGAGCAAGGCGGGCCGGAGGCCCTAGCAGCCTACTCACTCGGCAAAATAGCCGAGCGAGTGTGGGGAGTGCGGAGGGGATTCAGTCGTCGAACCGCTTTCCCCGCAGGCGCAAGGAATTCGAGATCACGCTCACGCTACTGAAGCTCATGGCCGCAGCGGCGATGATGGGCGAGAGCAGCCAGCCGAACACCGGGTACAGCAGTCCGGCGGCGATGGGGATGCCCAAGGCGTTGTAGCCGAAGGCGAAGAAGAGGTTCTGCTTGATGTTGCGCATCACGGCCTGCGAGAGGCGGCGTGCGCGCAGGATGCCGGTGAGGTCGCCCTTCACCAGGGTGATGCCCGCGCTTTCCATGGCCACATCGGTGCCGTGCCCCATGGCGATGCCCACGTCGGCGGCGGCCAGTGCGGGCGCGTCATTCACGCCGTCACCGGCCATGGCCACCACGCGGCCTTCGTGCCGGAGCTTCTGCACCACTTCGCTCTTCCGTTCCGGGAGAACGCCCGCTTCCACCTCGCTTATGCCCAACGTTGCTGCCACGGCCTCGGCGGTGCCGCGCTCATCGCCGGTGAGCATCACGATGCGCAGGCCCTCCTTGCGCAAGGCTTGCAGCGCTGAAGCCGTGGTGCTTTTCACGGGATCCGCGATGGCCAGCATGCCTGCGGCCTTTCCGTCGATGCCGATGAAGATGGCCGTGGCCCCTTGCTTCCGCTGCGTTTCCGCCTGTACGGCCAAGGTTCCCGGCTCGATGCCTTGCTCCTTGAGGAATTTCGCATTGCCCAGCACGATGCGCTTTCCTTCCGCCGTGCCCAGCACGCCCCGTCCCACCGGTGAATCGAAACCGGTAACTTCCGGAAGCTGCAATTGGCGAGCTGTTGCGGCCACCACGATGGCGTGCGCCAAGGGATGCTCGCTCAAGCGTTCAACGGCTGCACTGAGCCGAAGCAGCTCATCCTCCTGGAACCCGGATGCCGGAAAGATCCCGGTGACGGCCGGCTTCCCCTCGGTAAGCGTGCCGGTCTTGTCCACCACCAGCGTATCCACCTTGCCCATCCGTTCCAGGGCTTCCGCGTTGCGCACCAGCACGCCCATGCCGGCACCCTTGCCTACGCCCACCATGATGCTCATCGGCGTGGCCAAGCCCAGCGCGCAGGGGCACGCGATGATGAGCACCGATACCGCCGCCACCAAGCCGTAGGTAAAGCGCGGCTCCGGTCCGACCAAGGCCCATGCGATGAAGGTGAGCACCGCCGCGGCGATCACCGTGGGCACGAACCAGCCAGCCACCTTGTCGGCGAGGCGCTGGATGGGGGCGCGCGATCGTTGCGCGTTGCCCACCAATTGCACGATGCGGGCCAGCACGGTGTCCGCGCCCACTTTCGCTGCGCGCATCACCAGCGCGCCGGAGGTGTTGAGCGTGCCGCCGATCACGGGGTCGTCCACCGTGCGCGTAACGGGCATGGATTCGCCGGTGATCATCGATTCATCCACGGCGGAGCGGCCTTCCAGCACGGTGCCGTCCACGGGCGCTTGCTTCAGGGTGCGGGGGTAGTGCGCGGCCTCGGGCAGCGCGGCGTACGCGGCATCGGGTGCGAGGTAGCGTTCGTTGTCATAGCCCGCCAGCGCGATGCGCTTCAGCACGGCGTCCAAGGAGGTACGCGCACTGTTGAAGGTGATGGTGGCCTGTTGGCTGTCGGCATGCCAATCGGCTTCGGCCTCGCCTTTCGCGAAGGCGGCGGTCTCAATGGCTGCTTCGTTGGCGGCATTGCCGGAGATGCGGGATTCGGCGGATTGCGCATTCGGGATGCGCGCCGCACAACCGGCGGCGATCAGGGTGGCGAGGAGGAGGATGGAGGTTCTCATAGTCGGTCCGCCGAGGCGTGTTTGGGGGTTGGCGGGTTTGCGCTTGTTCCCGGAGGTGGACGGGAAGGATGGTGCAAAGCAAAGGCCATGCACGGGCTGCGGTGTTACAAGATAGTGGGGAAGGTTTGTATCGGGGGGACTCACGTATGCCGGAGCCGTGATCACAAGCCCCCTGCCTCATGCAGCAACGTCACCGCTCTGTGCAGGTAGAAATACGCTTCCGGGTTCACCTGCTTGAGGCGATCCAACCAGGAGAGGCTTGTCCCGTTCAGTGAAGCGCTGCGCACGCCGTCGATCTGTTCCGGAGAACCCGCCCACCGTCCATCGGTAAAGCTGAACCGCTCGTTCACCCAGAGGTGCGCGACCAGCAGCGCGCATTTGGCGGCGAGCAACTGCCGTGCTTGCGGGCCTCTGCTGTAATCGGGCATCGTCAGGTGGGTGGACATGTTGCTCAGGCCGGTGTGCAGGTGCGCGCCATCCGGATAGCGATCCGCGATTGCCTTCTTCGCGGTCGTCGCGATCACGGACATGCAGGCGTTCCAAGTGTCTTCCAGTGCGGTTGCTCTGGAGTGGGCACCACCGCGGTAGCCTGATTCGAGCTGTTGGTTGGCGTCATACGTGCTCGCGATCGCGTCGAAGGAACCGGCCGCATCGAACAATGCGGCGACGTCGAACAATTGCTTGGCCACCTGCATCACATCACCCAATGCACCGGAAGGCCGATAGAGCGGTACCCCGATGGTGTGCGGGGCGAACGCCGTGAGCTTGTCGCCCAACAGACTTTCCACCGTGGGTACGGTGACCCATACTTCGCGCTCAGGCACCAGGAAGCCGGTGGCGATCGGCTTCCGCACCAGCGTGTGGGGGTTGGCGCTCTCCACCACCACATCCAGCAGCACATGTGTGGCCCAGGTGGATGTGCTGACCCGCGAGCGATACGGAAACTTGAAGTGCCGCCGGTTGGGCAATGCTCCCGGATCGCGCACATCCTCCTTGAAGCCGGTGAACGGGGCCTGGCTTCCGATCTTCGCCAGGATGGGGTCGAGTTCCTCAGGACCCAGGGAACAGACGATATCGATGTCGCGTGAGAGCCTCCGGGTGGGCTCCACATGGAGCAGGAGACTGGTGCCTCCTTTGAACACGAACGGGATCCCCGTTTCGGCCATGCGACCGAGAAGAATGAAGGCATGGATCGTGGTCTCCAGCACGTCCGCCCCGCAATCCCCCAACGCCTTGCGACGGTCGTTTATCCAGCCCGGTTCCAGAACTTCTTCCGAAAACATAAGTGATCAACTATTGTCACTAAATGGCCTTCATTGACATTAGTTGATCAATTGCAATCCGCCGAGATCGACCTTTCGTGAGTTGGCATACCTCTGAAGCTCAGAAACTTGCAATAAGCCGCTTTGCAGCGCCTCCTGGGCCATCCGTGCGGCTTCATGGCGGTCCATGATGGGTAATTGCCCTGCCTCCACCTGCACATCCACCAGGATCTGCTCCAACCGCGCCTGACGCCCGTCCGGCGCTGGGGCCCGCTGCAGGGCCCGGCGCACCACCACCATGCGCTCGCCCGGTTGCAGGCGTTTGTTGCTCTCTTCGCGACTGGGGTCGGCCAGCACATTCCAACCCTGATCGGCGAGCTTATCGGCAACGGACTCCACGGCTTCTTCCGCCACGTTCACGAAGAGCACCGGCCTGGCGATCAAGTGGTGCATCCACGGGTTCAACTGCCCGGTGCTCCATACGGCGAAGTCCAACAAGGGGAAGGCTTTTTCGATGGCCTTGATCAATGGCCGCAACGGCTTCGGGTCCAAACGCACCGGCTCGCCCAGGCGACTGTACCATCCGCGACCGGCATCGTGGATGAGCTTCTGCTCCACGGCCCGCGAGAGGTAGCTGCGCAACGACGCATCCTTCAGGCCCAGCTCCGCCTCGTTCACCGCCGCCTGGATGGCCTGGTAGCTGAAGTAGGGCGCACGTTTCCCCAACTCAATGAGCAGTTCGTGCAGACGGGCTTTGGCGGACATCGGGCCCCAAGGTAGGAGCAGGGCGGAACATCCGTAAACTCAAGGAGCGATCACCGACCGCGCCGCTAGCACGCGATGCACGGCGCTATCCGAATGGATCCGCTTGGCCCAGGTGCGCAAGCGCTCCTTACCAATGCGCCGGTCCGCAGCAATGAACAAGGGGGTAAGCCCCAATTGGAATTCATATTCATCGGCGATGTCTGTGCCCAAGTATTGGTAGGTGAAGTTGATGTGATCGCGCTCGAAGACGTGTTCCGTCAAACCCACCACGGGTGCATCGATGTAGTCCCGGATCAACGCGCTGATGTCGGCCATGTCCTTCCACAGTTGCGGCGTTTCGCGCTTCAGCGGAAAATCCTTCGGGAAGTCCCAGATCACCTCACCGTTGAGCTTCACCGTGTAGCGGGGGATCTTCAGCACGCTGTGCTGGGTGCGGTTGGCCCAAGCCAAACAATCCACGCGCAGGTCGAGGCCGGGCACGAAGAGCGCTTCGAGGGGCTTCTTGAGTTGGGTGAAGGGGCGGGTTTGGGGCATGCGTCGATTGGACCGGATCGTTCAACGCATCATCGCCTCGATCTCCCCGAACTCCAATTGGCTCGGCATGCTGAACAGTGTCTTGCCGTTCACCATTAGGTAGCAAGTCCGGGCCGCATCGACTTCATGAAAGCCAACGCCGTGCTTTCCGAATCTTCAATGGCGATCTCGACGGTACGCTTGGCGGTTTCGAGGAGTTGTGCGGCTTGCTGGCGCATGGCTTGGGCGGCACGAACGGCTTCGGCGACCTTGACCGCCGTGGGCGCATCAATGTTTGGGAAAGGGATGTTCAGCAGGTCCTGTTCAGAAATGGTGGGATAGAGGCTTGCACTTGTATGCAGGTCGAGCAGTTCGCAGACTGGCGGCAACCGCAGATAGGTCAGCAGTACTTCGGGCGCAATATGCTTCGGCTCCAGCACTACGAAACCGGACGAGCATACATCGCCGCTTTGCTCTGGCGCGATGAGCGCGGAAAGGCGGCGCGCCGGGCGGACAGTGGATGTGATGATATCGCCTCCATGCACATGCCATGTGGCGCGGCTGGGTGCTTTGCTTTGCTCCAGCGTTTCGGACAAGGCGGTGCCATCGGCGCGGACACCCCCGATCTCGATGTAGTTGAACACGCCCGCAGCAGGTGTGAAGCGTTCGTGTCGTGCCGGAGACACATCACCGATCTTGCGGTTGCCTTTACGCAGGTATTGCAGCAGTTCGGCTACGAGCGGCGCGAAATACTCCGCATCCAATCTGCCAGCAGCGAATACATCGCGGTGGCTGCGGACATAGCTCAACGGCTGCGGTGGTTGCCAGTTGGTCAAGCCAAGAGCTTGTAGCAAAGTAGTTTCGGCAGCCCTGAGTTGTGCTTTTGCATGTGCTTCTTCTGCAAAGCATCTGTCGAAGCATGATTTGATGGCGTCGCGCAGCGATGAGAAAATATGCGGCACAGGCAAGCCATACAAATCACCTTTGGCGATGTAGCTGACAAGCAGATTTGTTTTGAGACGGTCTTTGAGAGCTTGGCCATATTTGCAAATCAGGAAGGCCGCCAGCCAGAAGCGGTCATCCGGCTCCTTGGTCGTGAGCTTGAAGCATGTGCCCGTAACCAGTGTTCGTTCCGGGAAGTCATCCGGGACGATGGCAATTTTTTCGGCCTTCCCTTTCACTTCAATCAGCAGTTCGCCGCGCCGGATGCGGCCTTTTGGGTAGCGCACCCAGTCGTCGTTCGACACGCAGACCATGTTTTCCGAATCAATGAACGGCGTAGTGATGTCTGACGACTGTAGAAAAAAAGGCAGGCCCGCTCGTTCTCCATCTTCCCGGTCTATGGCGTTCGTTGACTCGTAAACAACGCGATACCCATCTTTCACGAAGTCATTGAGCGGGCGGGAGCCTTCCAACTTTTGCTGCGCCAACAAGGCGACCTTGTTGAAGTATTCCGGGTCGATGCGTCTTGTTGCCGTTCCTGTCGTGACAACGGATAGCTGAACTTCGGTCGCTTCCAGCCCCTTCAACAAGCCCGCGTATCGGGCCGCGTTGAAGGGGCGGCTCAAAAAAAAGGTAATCGCTCCTTGGCAGCGAACTCGGCGAAGGCTTCGGCGATGCCGTCCTTGGTCAAGCCCTCGTGGTTGAACAGGTCGTGCTGGATCACCCAATGGCCGTGCTCGTCGCGCAGCAGCTTGCCATCCTTGTCCGTGGCGATGAGCTTATCGCCGCTGTTGTTCTTGCTGGGAAGCTGCTGGGTGGCGAAGAAGATGGGGTAGTCATCGACTTTCGGGCAGTGGTAGCGCGGGTCGCTGGCATCGTCGTTCCACTTCTGCACGAACAGCACACTGGTCTTGGTGCCCGTGTGCGGCTTGAAGGTATTGGGATGCAGGCCCACCACGGCGAGGATGCGGCAGCGCTCGGAGATGAACTGCCGCACACGCTGATCGCTGGCGTTGTTGAAGCGGCCTTGCGGAAGTACCACCGCCATACGCCCGCCGGGGCGCAGGAAGTCCAGATTGCGCTCGATGAACAGCAGGTCGCGGCCCACTTTGCCTTCCAGCTTGCCGTTGGCCTTGTGGCCGAGCTCGTAGGGCGAAAGCAGGTCGCTCTGCTTGATGTCGCCCGCGAAGGGCGGGTTCGCCATCAGCACATCGAAGCCGAACGTGCGGTTCTGGCTCTTGGGGTTCCGAAGCTTCTTCAGCTTGGCCCAGCCGGGTCCGTATGTTTCCCGCCAGTCTTCGTCCTGCTTGATGCGCTCGTCCCACTTGGGCCAGTCCAGCGTGTTCAGGTGCAGCACATTGGTCTGCCCATCCCCGGCGATCAGGTTGAGTCAGCGCGCAACGCGCACGGACTTTTCGTCGAAGTCGATGGCGAACACTTTGTCGCGCACATAGTCTTTGCAGCGTTGCGGCTTGTCTTCCATCGTGAACAGGTTCGAAGCGGCCAAGCCCTCGCTTTCCAGGATCTGCTTCCACACATGGAAGATGGCGTGAACGGTGAAGCCCGCGCTGCCCGCTGCCGTGTCGATGACGGTCTCTGTTTCCTGCGGGTTCATCATCTTCACGCACAGGTCGATCACCCAGCGCGGGGTGAAGTATTGCCCCTTCTCGCCCTTGGATGATTTGTTGACGAGGTACTCGAAGGCGTCGTCCACAACGTCAAGGTTGGAATTGAACAGTTTCCATTCCTCCAAGGAACCGACGCAGACCTGTAGATGCTCGGGGCTGAGCTTGATCTTTTCATCGTCTGCGAACACGCCGGGCCATTCCTCCTTGGCATCGTCGAACAGGGACTGGACATTGGCCTTCAACTGCGCGGCGGTGTTGCTGTTGCGAAAGCGCAGGAACTTGTGCCGCCCGCGGAAGCAGAACATCTCGTCGTACAGCTTCGAGAATACGAGCTTGAACACCTCCTCGAACACGTCCACGCCCGCGTTGGCAAGCACTTCGTCCTCCATGTCCTCGATGAGTGCCTTCAGGCTGCGCGCACCCCGGCCTTCGGTTTCGCGCCTTCGCTCGATGTCGATGAGCGTCTGCACCGTCCACGGCTGGCCCGCGATATCGTCAATGGTCTGGCTGACGGCGGGGATATCGGGGATCTCGACGAAGTAATTGGGGTTCTTGCGGTGCCAGTTCACCGCTTCCCCGCCGTTGCACCACATGGCGAGCGGCGCGCCGGTGGCGTGCGTGTAGGAACGCAGTTGCTCCTTGCCGTCCTTGAGCCTGCCTTGCTTCACCTCGACGATGAGGTAGGGCACAGTGGGGCGGTCGGCATCCATCACAACGATATCGGCACGCTTGGATGTATCGCGACCGAAGGTGATGGGGTATTCGACTTGCAGGCGCGAAAGCGGGTATTTGTAGTGCCGGGTGAGGCGGTGCAGCCAAAGTTGGCGCACCAGTTCCTCGCGCTTGGCTTGTACATCCTTGTCGCGCACGAGGCAGCGCACATAGGTTTTGCCGCCCTTGTCCGTGAGACGGGCTTCCACGGCTTCCAAAACGGACTTTCCGAAAAACTCCAGCAAGGGTTCGCGGAGAATGCCGTCAATGATCGGGCTTACTAACATGGTTCGTGTTCAATCAGTTTAGATCCCGGTGTGTTCGCCGCAGGCCAGTTCGGGCACGTCCTTCAGCAGGTGGAAGGGCACCTTGAGGTGGTGGTCGATCACGGCGTCCTTGCCGATCCAGTTGAGTGTGGGCATAAGTGGCTCGCTGCTCCGTTCGTTTGGTTGCGCGAAGATGGGAACGGTGGCCGGAACGATCGTGGATAAGTGCACAGGCCTGTGGAAAACCGATGGGCTCAGGCTGCTCAGCGCGGCCGTACCTTGTCAGGCGACCGATCGACCATATACCTGTCGATCGGAAACAACATGTTCGACCTGTCGAAAGAGACCACTTCGTTCAACTGCGAGAAATGCGGCCGCAGCCATAAGGTGAAACTCGTAGATGTGACCGCTGGGCGTACCGTAAGTTGCGCATGCGGCGCCAGGATCAAGCTTGTGGACCACAACGGTTCGGTGAGGAAGAGTGTGCGCGATGTTAATGCGGGCTATAAGAAGCTGGAGGACGCGATCAAGAAGCTCAACCGGAGGTAGCGCTGTTCTACGGAACCAAGGGCGACGCTTCGGTGTAAATCCACGGGCGCAATGGGAAGTTCCAGGAGGAACGGACCTATCCGCGCAGCCAGGACCCGCCGAAGAGCAAGGGGTGAACACGTTGTGCGACGACCAGGGCTCGTACTCCGCGTGAGGGACAGCAGCGGCAGCCCCCGGCCGGTAGCGCCATGCGCGGGTGTGCAGCGAGGAGGCACCGAGGCACGAGGTGCCCCCGGAGCGCCACCCGCGCGGCGCGGACGGCCGGGGCTATAGCGGATGGCCCGACCCCGCCTGCGCGAAGGCTCCGGCGGGCAGGTCTGTGCAGTGGGTTGCGCAGGAAAGGCGGGGGCACGCCCACCCTTCGGCTGCCTTTCAGGATGCGTGTGTTCACCCCGACTTCGCGAAGCGCAACCTCGGCAGCACCACCTCCAAAGTCCGGTCGTTCTTTGCATCGTACCAGGCCACGATGTATTCCGTGCTTCCGCCGGTGAGCTGATACCCCAGATCTTGGAAACGCTGCAGTTTGTCCGTGACGAAATGCTTTGAGAAGATCACGATGTTGCCTTGCGGCGTGCCGAGGCCGGGCGCTTCGTTGCCCGGGAAGCTGGTCGTATCGGGCTGCAGCGCATCACCGGTGTGCAGGGCACCGATCCGCGCCTGGTTGAACCTGTTGGCACCCAGGTACACATCGCGCATGCCCAGCGTGCAGTGCAGCTCATGGGGCAGCGGATGTTGCGCCGTGCTCCGCACCAGCTCGAATGCCGGTGAAGTGTAGCCCGGTAGGAAAGGGGTGTTGGTGTGCATGACCAATCGCTCCCGTGCGCGCGTACAGGCCACGTAGAGCAGTCGCCGGTCGGCATCCGTGCGTAGTTCGGCCTGGTGCAGCAGCAGGAACACGTTGTCGAATTCCTTGCCCTTGCTCTTGTGCATGGTGGAGACCAGAACGGTGCCGGCCTCGGGGCGCACGGCATCGGTGATGCGGATCTCGCGGGTGAAGGCGGCCCATTCCGCGGCATCATAGGGCTGCGGGGCCGTGCGCTCGAAGAGGGCGAGGAGGTCTTCCAGGTCCCGATGGTGCGGGTTGGTTGCCAGTTGTTCCAGCCATGCCTTGCGGGCCTGGGCCCATGCCTGGCGGGGAACCAGCCCCGGCCCTTTGTGTACCTCTCCCAGCAGCTCACCGAACCGGCGCACCTCGCGCAGGTGGGCCACCTTGAAGTCATCGGAACCGCCCACCAAGCGCGCGCGCACGCCCATGCGCTGCAGCGCCGAGGCGGCCCACAGGGCTTCGTCGTTGGTGCGTGTGAGCACGGCGGTGGCGCCGGGATAGGCCGAGGTGACCAGGTCTTCCGCCAAGCCCTGCAAGGGATGGCCGCCCGCGTATTCCACGGCGCGCAGCACGCCCGCCGCCGTGCTTTTGGCCGTGAGCTTTTGCCCGGCCTTGATGCGGTTGTCGATGCCATCCGCGATGTGTGCGGCAAGGTCGACGATGGCGGGCGTGCTGCGGTAGTTGGTCAGCAGGCCGTGGGTGCGGGCCCGGAAGTGCTCGCGGAAGGCGGCCATAAATTCCGGTGAGGCGCCGCGCCACGCGTAGATGTTCTGGTCGTCGTCGCCCACGGCGATGATGCGCGGGCCTTCCACTTTTTCGGCGATGAGCTGGATCAGTTGCCATTGCTCGGTGTCCACGTCCTGGAACTCGTCCAACAGGATCACGCTCTTGTTCACCAGCCCGCTGATGTCCACGGTGTTGTCGCCGATGGCGGCGATGGTGCGGCCGATCACCGTTTCCGACTTGTCGAGGTCGCCCAGCTGGCCCATGAGCTCGAAGCAGAGCCCGTGGAAGGTGGTGACCTTGATGAGGCCGCGGTATTCCGGCACGATGGCGTGGATGCGCTGGCGCAGTTCCAAGGCCGCACCCTTGGAGAAGGTGAGCAGCAGGAATTGCTCGGGCTTCACGTCCTCCAGCAGCAGGAGGTTCGCCGCCTTGTGCACCAGTACGCGGGTTTTACCGCTCCCAGGGCCCGCCGCCACGAGGATGTGGCGCGCGGTGTCGCTTACGATGGCGGTCTGTTCGGTGTCCAGGTCGCCTACCAGCTTGGCAAAGCGCTCGGCGGTGATGGGCCGCGTGATCTCCGTGCGGCGCTTGGGGAAGTATTTGCGGATGAAGGCCTCGTGCTCCAGTTTGAAGTAGTCGTCCACGTAGGACAGCGCGGCTTGGATGCTTTCGCTGCGCTTGCTCGCGTATTCGCCCACCATGTGGATCTGCTCCATCCGCTGCCGGTAGTGGTGGCTCAGGTGGCCGTGGTCCTCCTGCGTGTACTGCTTGCGGTTGTCGCGCTGGGTCCGTTCGATGTTCAGGCGCTGGTAGATCACCATGAAGCCGTCTTCCAGGGAGAGCACCTTGGTCTCGTGCAGGTACAGCAGCGCGCGTTCAATGGCCTTCAGGTCGTGATCGGCGCCGAACATGCCGGTGTTCAAGGCGTCGCGCAGGCCAAGCATGGAGAACCGCGCGAGCACGTCTTCCTTGCTGCTGGTTTGGTCGGCTTCCGTGGCCAGTTGCATCAAGTGCTCCAGGCACGCGCCAGCCAGTTCATGCCGGTGCTGCATGCCCTGCTTGAGGTCGTCCTTGGTGGTGCGCAGTTCGATCCGGTAGCGGTCGTCCTGCCGGTCCACGCGCCGCGAGCGGATGTAGCCACGGCGCTTCCAATGGTTCAGCAGCAGGTGTATGTCGTCCGTGCGCCCGTCCACGCCGTTGTCGATCACGCCTTGGTTCAAGGCGCGCAGGCTGATCTCGGTGGTGCCCTCGTCCAGCAGGTCGATGAGCGCGCGTTCCATGGCCGTGATGCGTTCCAGCCTGCTGCGCGAGCCCGCGCGCGGCCGCATGTCCACGAAGGCGCTGAGGTCCTCGGCGTCGTCCAGCACCTTGATCGACCGCAGGAGCTGCACCGCGTCAATGGCTTGCCGCATGGACATGCCCAGGTGGTCGGCCAACTGATCGACGCGCGTTTCATCCTCCTTGATGATCCGCTGCATCACGCGTGCGAGGTCTTCCTTCTGCTTATCGGTGATGCCCTGGTCCGCACGGATGATCCGCAACGCCTCGTCGAGGTCCTTGGTGAGCAAGCTGGTGGCGAAGACCTGCGGGGAGTTGAGCGTGCGTTTCACGTAGCCGCTTTGCTCCAGTGCAGCGAGCGAGGCGGTGACGCGGTTCTGCACGTCGCGCATCTCGTCGTCCCAGCCGGCGGCCTTGGCCAGCTCCCGGGCCGATCGGCTCACCTTGTCGCGGGTGCGCGTCATCTTCTTGATCGCCGACCAGATCCGGTCGATCTCGCGTTGGTTGAGCATGCTGCGCTGCAGCAGTTGGAAATGCCCGGAGAGGTCGTTCGGGTGGTACAGGATCCAGCACTTGGCGCGGATGTCCTTTTTGCGGCCCGCGCGCCCGGCCTCCTGCACGTAGGCTTCCAGCGAGGCGGAGATGTTGTAGTGGATCACGGTGCGCACGTCCTCCTTGTCCACGCCCATGCCGAAGGCGGAAGTGGCCACCATCACGTCCACGGCGGAGCCTTTCGCCATGAAGGCTTCCTGGTTGGCCTGCTTCACCTCGCGCTTCATCTTTCCGTGATAGGCCAGCACGTTGATGCCGGAGGCCTTGATGATGTCCGCCAGTTCCTCCACGCGCTTGGTGCGCGAGGCATATACGATCGCGGGTTTTTCGCATTCGTGGACCAGCCGTAGCAGCGCGCGTTTGCGGGTTTCGGCATCCGTGTCCGGAAGGGTGATCACCTCATATTCGAGGTTTTCGCGGCGTGAGTTGCTGATGAACGGCTTCAGCCCGATACCGAGGTGGTCCTTGAAGTAGGCCGTGATGTCGGCGATCACTTGGGGCTTGGCCGTGGCGGTGAAGCAGGACACGGGAATGCTGTGGGCAAGCCCTTTATCCTCCATCAACTGCTTGATGAAGGGCGCGATGTAGAGGTAGTCCACGCGGAAGTCCTGGCCCCAGGCGGAGAAGCAGTGGGCCTCATCGATCACGAAGCGGGCGATCTGCCGCGTGCGCAACAACCGCGCGAGGGTGGGGGAGCGCAAGGTCTCCGGCGCCACGTAGAGCAGATGTACCCCGCCTTGTTCCACCTGGTCCAGTACCTGCTTGCGTTCCAATGGGGAAAGCAGCCCGCTGAGGTGCGCGGCCTGCACGTTGTGGAAGCGGTCCTCCAGCACTTCCACCTGGTCCTTCATCAGGGAAACGAGCGGGGAGATCACCACGGTGAGGCCGCGCGTGAGTTCGCCTTCCATCAGCGCGGGCAATTGGAAGGTGAGCGACTTGCCGCCACCCGTGGGAAATACGGTGAGCAGGGAATCACCGCCGAGCGCATGCCTTACGGCCTGTTCCTGCACGCCCATGCCGTCCTCGCCATCGAAGCGCCGGAAGTCCCCGTAGCCGAAGATCTCCCGCAACGCACGTTTCGGGTCCAGGCGGTTGGAGCAATATCCGCAACCGGGATCCTTGCAGGTTGCGAAGCGGAGCAGCCGCAGCACTTCATCGGTCCATGGCAGTTGTTTCACCACCCAGGCCGGCAGGATCGAGGCAGCGCTCGTGGAGACCAGGGCTAGCGCATGCGCCAGTTCCACCGGCCGCCCGGTGATCAGGTGCGACAGGTCTGCCGAACGGCAAATGCGGTCGCCGAAGTATGCATGGATGACCGCGGCAAGGTCACCGGCAGCGGTGTACTGCCCACCGGCCAGTGCGAAGAAGCCGCCGTATCCGGGCCGACGGTGCAGCAGCCCATGGTAGATCGACCGCAAGGGGGCATCCAGCGCATGGAACGCACCGATCAGCTCCTGCAACAACCGTTTGCACAGCCGGGCATCGCTCAAGGGATCGTTCGGTGCATCCTCGTCGTGCAGCTTGTACCCCTTCACCAGATGGTGGTAGGGCTTCTCCGGGAAGAGCAGCGCGGACCAGTACAAGGTGTCCACTAAGGACTTGCCTTCGAAGAGGGTGGTGCCCGCCTTTTTTGCGAGAAAGGGTGCATCGTGCGCCACGATGTTGTGCCCGCAGACATGATCGGCCCGTGCGATCAGCGGGGTGAGCTTGTTCAATGCACGGTCGTGCAGCTCGCCCGCACCCAGCAACGCACCGATATCGAGCAGGCGGTCGCCGTTCGTTTCGATGTCGAGGAAGAGCGTCTCGGCGAGCGGGTCCATTCCGGGTTTGAGCGGACCACAAGTAAGTCAGGATCTTGTTGATGGTCAAAAATGGGCGGCACGACCCCCTTTGCTTCATTCCATAATCAGTGGTGTCCGGGATAAGCATCGGCATAGGTCGGAACGCCCTGCCCTGTATGGAAATGGATGGGGCGTGCAACGAAGCTCCCCGTGTCAGGAATACCGGCTGCGACACCCTCCGGGGTCGAATACCATGTGGTGGGCAAATGCTACAAGCTGCGACCCCTCCGGGGTCAAGAACCCAGCGTCAACAAAGGGGCCTGACCCCGGAGGGGTCAAAGCTTATAGACTAACAGGCCCGTGTGCGCGCCGACCCCGGAGGGTGTCGCAGCCGGTGTTGGGATGTTATCCCGGACACCAATGAATCCATAATGGTTCCGCAGCGGATGGGTTGCGGGTTTTCCGCGTGAGGGACAGCAGCGGCAGCCCCCGGCCGAAAGCGCCTTGCGCGGGTGTGCAGCGAGGAGGCACCGAGGCACGAGGTGCCCCCGGAGCGCCACCCGCGCGGCGCGGACGGCCGGGGCTATAGCGGATGGCCCGACCCCGCGCGTGGCATGGCGGGCGGCGAGGGGGCACGCCCTGATCATGCATCAAGCAATGCACGCATCCGCGTGTGTGGTGTATGTTGGGCAAACACCGATCGGCGGAAAAACCGTCGATGGGAAGAAACGAAGCCTGCAAAGACCAGCCGACATGAAGAAGCGCAGCATTACCGTGAGAGGCATCGAGGTGAGCATCGCCACGCGCCACGATCAGGATTACATTTCGCTCACTGACATGGTGCGCGGGTTCGGGGATGAGACCGTGCTATACGGCTGGCTACGGAACAAGAACACGGTGGAGTTTCTGGGTACGTGGGAGCAGCTGAACAACCCCGATTTTAAACCCCTCGAATTCGAGAGGTTTATGGGCGAAGCGGGATTGAACCGCTTCTCGCTGTCCCCGTCCAAGTGGGTGGAGGCCACCCATGCCATCGGCCTCATTTCCAAGGCGGGACGCGGCGGGGGCACCTACGCGCACAGGGACATCGCCTTCGAATTCGGCTCTTGGCTCAGCCCCACCTTCAAGATCTACCTCATCACGGAGTTCCAACGTTTGAAAGCGGCCGAAGCGGATGCCCGCTCCCTCGAATGGAATTTCCAGCGTACCCTGGCCAAGGTGAATTATCACATCCACACGGATGCGATCAAGGAGCATTTGATACCGCCGGTACTGACACGCACGCAGGCCAGCGCGGTGTACGCCAGCGAGGCCGACCTGCTGAACATGGCGCTCTTCGGACGCACGGCGGCGGAATGGCGGCGTGCATTCCCGGACCTGGATGGCAACATGCGCGATGCCGCCACGCTGGAGCAGTTGGTGGTGCTGTCCAATCTGGAGAGCATCAATGCGGTGCTGATCCATCAGGGTGTTGCAGCACCTGAACGCCTGACGCAGTTGAACGCGATCGCCATTTCGCAGATGCGTTCGTTGCTGAACGCCGGTGCGATGAAACGACTTGAGGAAGGCCGCAAGAAGGGCTGAGCGTTCAACCCAACCTCGCCCACCTCAACCGCAAGCTATTGCTCACCACGCTCACGCTGCTCAGCGCCATCGCCGCGCCCGCGATCATCGGATCCAAAAGAAAACCGTTGAACGGGTAGAGCACCCCGGCGGCGATGGGGATGCCGATGATGTTGTAGATGAAGGCCCAGAAGAGGTTCTGGCGGATGAGGTTGACGGTCTTGCGCGAGAGGGTGATGGCGCGCGGGATGGCGTTGAGGTCGGTGCTGATGAGCGTCATGCGGGCCACGTCCATGGCGATGTCGCTGCCTTTGCCCATGGCGATGCTCACGTCGGCCTTGGCGAGGGCCTCGCTGTCGTTGATGCCGTCGCCCACCATGGCCACCACGTGCCCTTGCTGCTGCAGGCCCTCCACGAAGGCGCGCTTGTCCTTGGGCAGCACCTCGCTGCGGAAGTCGTCGATGCCCACGGCCTGGGCCACGGCCTGCGCGGTGCGGCGCGCGTCGCCGGTCTGCATGTACACCTTGATGCCGGCCTTCTTCAGGCGGGCGATGGCCTCGGCGGCGGTGGGCTTGATGCGGTCTGCGATGGCCAAGGCCGCGCGGATGTTGCTGCCGTCGGCGAGCCAGATCACGGTGTGGGCGTGTTCCTGCCAGCGTTTCTCGTGTTCGCGCCATGCGCCGGTGATGCCGATGCCGTGCTCCTCCAGCAGGCGGCGGTTGCCCACGAGCCAGGTGGTGCCGGCGATGGTGGCGGAGGCGCCTTTGCCGGTGAGGCTTTCGAAGGCGGTGATGGGTGAATGGTGAATGGTGGTTGGTGAATGGTGAATGGTGGTTGGTGAATGGTGAATGGTGGTGGGTGAATGGTGGATGGTGCCGAGCGATGTTGTCCGTTCACTATTCACTATTCGCCTTTCACCCGCATTCAAGTACCGCACCACCGCTTCCGCCAGCGGATGTTCCGATCTTGATTCGATGGCGTACAATGCTGCCGTGGCTTCGGCATCGTCCAATCCTACGGCCTCCTGCACCTCGGGCTTGCCTTCGGTGATGGTGCCGGTCTTGTCCAGCACGATCGCCGTGATGTGGCGCGCGCGCTCCAGGCTCTCGGCGTCCTTGATCAGGATGCCGTTCTCGGCGCCCTTGCCCATGCCGGCCATGATGGCCGTGGGCGTGGCCAGTCCCAGCGCGCAGGGGCAAGCGATCACCAGCACGGTGACGAGCGCGAGCAGCCCTTGGGTGAAGGCGTGCTCGCCGCCGAAGATCCACCAGGCGATGGCGCTGAGCAGCGCGATGCCCATCACCACGGGCACGAAGACCGCCGCCACCTTGTCCACGAGCTTCTGCACGGGGGCCTTGCTGCCCTGCGCCTCCTGCACAGTGCGCACGATCTGCGCCAGCAGCGTGGCCGCGCCCACCTTCTGCGCGCGCATCCGCAGGCTGCCCTTCTGGTTGATGGTGCCCGCCAGCAACGACGCACCGGCGGTCTTGGCCACGGGCACGGGCTCGCCGCTGAGCATGCTCTCGTCCACATAGCTCTCGCCGCCCACCACCTCGCCGTCCACCGCGATGCTTTCGCCGGGGCGCACCACCAAGAGGTCGTCCACGTTGATGTCGGCGATGGGCACCTCGCGCGTGGTGCCGTCGGCGGCCTCGCGCAGCACGGTGTTGGGGCGCAGGCCCATGAGCTTCTTGATGGCGCTGCTGGTGCCGGCCTTGGCGCGCTCTTCCAGGAATTTGCCCAGCAGGATGAAGGTGATGATCACCGCCGCCGCCTCGAAGTACACGTGCGGCTCCAGTCCGCGGCTGGTCCAGAAGTCCGGCCACGCCATGTTGAATACGCTGAAGAGGTAGGCCACGCCGGTACTCAGCGCCACCAGCGTGTCCATGTTGGCCGTGCGGTGCTTGGCCTGCTTCCAGGCGTTGACGAAGAATTGCCGTCCGAAGAGCAGCACCACCGGCGTGCTCAAGGCCCACATGGTGAGGTTCGCCCAAGGCTCGTGCATCAAGAACATACCGATCACCACCAGGGGGATGCTCAAGACCAGCGAGGCGATCAGCTTGCGCTTCAAGCCGTGCAACCGTTCGGCCTGGATCTTTTCCGCCTCGGCCACGGCGTCGCCTTCATCGCTCACCAGCAGGTCGTAGCCCGCGTTGCGCACGGCCTGCTGCAGGTGCTGGCTGTCGGTGCGGCCTTCCTGCCAGCTCACCTGCGCGGTGTTGGTGGCCAGGTTCACGCTCACGGCCTCCACGCCCGGTTCCGCCTTCAGCGCCTTCTCCACGTGCAGCACGCAACTGGCGCAGGTCATGCCGGTGACGGGGAAGGTTTGTTTGATCTGGGTCATGGTGTGAGGAGGTGAAGAGGTGAAGAAGTGAAGAGGTGAGGAAGTGCGGAGGTGAAGAAGTGAAAAGGATGAGAGCGGGCTACTTTCCCTTCCTCACTTCTTCACCTTTTCACGCATTTGTCTTTTCAGGGATCAATCCATAGCCGGCAGGCTTCAGCGCGACGAGCAGTTCCTCCAGGCCCAATGCACCGCGTTCCACCTCCACCTCGGCGGTGCTGCTGGCGGCATCCACGCGCACAGCCACCACGCCGGGCAGGCGCTGTAGAATGGTGGTGGCGCTGTTGGCGCAGCCCCCGCAGGTGATGCCGGTGGTGGTGAAGCGCAGGATCTCGGTGGGTGAGGTGTTCATCTTCATTCGCTGTTTGACGATGCAAAGATCCGGCGCAGGCAGGCGAAGGGTGTTACAGGAAGATGGGGAAGGTTTGTATCGGTGGGGCTTCAGATCTTCCCTGCAATTGTGCAGCGCAGCTACAAAATACCGGTCATGATCGATCGCCATTACCCCTTCTTCCGCTCCCGCACCACCTCCTTGATCCGTTCCACCTTCTCCGGATCCTCTCCCGTCTCCACGTAGCGCGCGGCGATGGTGTGGCAGCCGCTGCACAACCCGCGCATCACCAGGTCGTTCAGGTCGTTGACGAACACCTTGTATTGGATGAGCTTCTTGGTTTGGGCCGGGCAGGTACAAAAGATGCTTTCCTCCAATTCACTCACCCAGGCTTCGTCGCCATTGAACACGCGCATCAGCTCGAAGCGGCTGATCTCGGTTTCGCCGGGGAAGGGGCGGTGGGAGGTGCGTTTTGGGGGGGAGGGAACTCATGCAGATACTGCAAGGTTCGGGGAGAACGGGGAGAACAGGGAGAGAAAGTCACGAGCGAGGACGCTCGCGACAGGTTCGCGGCGGCCGCATCGCCCGGCGCTTCCATGAAGGCTGCGATATGCTCCAGCAGCACCTTGTTCTCTTCGGGGACCATGGTCATCATTGCAATGATACAGCGGTGCCGGCGTGCAGTGCGTATGAGCAGCGGGGTGCGAGCGTTGTCGCCCGCGGAAGGTTTGGGGGATCACAAAGTCCTGACCCTCGCCCAAGCCTTCGTGCGCCGCCAACAACGCGTAGTTACCGCTCGTAAATGACCACGCGCAGTTCGCTGCCAAGGCGCTTGAAGTCCCCGTCAGCGGTGAACAGCGGTATGCCTTTTACCTGAGCGGAGGCGGCCACGATGGCATCAGCCACGGTGAGCTTGTGCGCACGGCGCAAGGCGATCGCCGCATCCTGCACTTCACGGTCGATCTCCACCAGCGTGCATCGCTGCATGAATTTGTCCAGCAAGGCGATCTCTGCACCGGCCGCCTTCCGCCAACTGTACAATTCGATCCGGGACATCGCCGAAATGAACAGGCGCACCTCCTCCAACTGATCGGCCAATCGCCGGTCCCCATTGAAGAGGTACACCACGATGTTGGTATCCAGCACGACGCTATCGCTTCTCACGGCGCATTTCCTTTTGCACTTTCACCGGGTCCCCTTCGAAGTGGATCGCCCCCACGAACTGGCCCAGGCCATTGCGCTTCAACGCCGGTTGCTTTGTGCGGGCCATGCGCTTCAATACGGCGCTCAATCGACCCTTCGGGCTGTTGCGTTTCAATACCGCTACCATGCTCTTGGCTTTGACCCAAAGATAGGCTGCGCCGCAGACTCCGCTTTCACTGGTTGCCACTCCCAAAGTCGCCGGACCGGTGGTGTTGCCGGATCAGTGAACTGCGAGAGGACGGTTATCAAGCATCGTTCAGAATTTCCCCCGGACCAGCTCGTCCAATTGCATGCATTGCGAGAATTCCTCATGGAACTTGTCGTCAATGCCCTCTTGCTCCAGTTGCTTGATGAAGCGTGGACCGAGGTTCCGGCGATCGGCCTCCTTGAGATCCTTGGACCCCAGTGCTTGAACGTAGCCCTGCAATAGCTTGTACGCCCGGTCCAATGCAGTCCCGAAGGTGCCGAAGAGATCCGTGTGGGGTTTGCAGATCCGGCTGAGCCGTTCCACGAATGCTTGGTAGTCATGCACGCCCTGGAGGGCGGATAGGATCTCTTGGCTGATGCCCGACACCGTGTTCAGTTCCTTCGAGGGGATCTGCCAAGGCTCATCATTTTTGGCACGTTCGTGGAAGAGGACCGAGGCCACCAAAAGGCCGATCAATGACAGTTCCCAGGTCTTGTACGCCTCTTTGTGCGTGTAGCGGAGCAGGCCATAGTCGCGCAAGCGTTTGGCCGCGAAACGGGTGTTGGTGTAACAGCGGATCACCCCGGTGTCCGTGCGCTTGTAGTCCACCTCCTTGAACTGGTTGGCGAGCCGCCCGGTGAACAGGTCAATGATGTCGAGCACGTTGTGCCGGTCGCGGTGATGGATCAGCAGGAAGAGCAGCAAGGGCACCTGCAATTGCACCGGCGAGAACCCCTTGCCCAACTCCTGGCGCACGTTCGAAGGGACCAGGAAGAGCACGTTGTCGATCACGTCATGCTGCACATGGACGTACTGCTCGAAAGAAAAGGAGGGTCCCTTGGCCTTGCGTCCGCGCTTCAGTCGGTCCACTACATAGCCAAGGGCATCCAGCTTCGCATCCACCGCATCGGGACCCCTCAGGCCATCGATCGCGATGATCCCGTCGATCCACGCTTCCAGCTTGTCTTGTTCTTCCATCGATTTTGTGGCGTTCAGGATCGATCTTGTTCAATGGCGCTTAGCCACTTCTTCCCCTCATTCCCGCTGTCAGCGCGTGGAGCTAGCTAGCTGATCTCGGTTTCGCCGGGGAAGGGGCGGTGTGCTTTGCGTTTGGGAGGGGGAGGGAGCTCATGGGGGACGTGATGCGAAGGTCGGACGAAATGTGTGGGTACGGACCCTATGTCCTGAGGCGTTTTGTGTCGAGACGGGATCCGTGGATAAGGAAGCGATCATGGACTGCGTGTGGCCTGTTATGGAATAATACTTCCCTCTATTCCATGCTCACGGGGTATTTTGTGCGGCCTTGTTCAACATCCATGTCCCTCACCCCCTACCACGCCAAGTACTACGCCCACGAACTCACCCGCCGCTGGCCCAGCGACAGTGTGGAGAAATTCGCGGCTGCCTTGGTGGATGCACGTGTACACCTGAACCCGCATCAGGTGGAGGCTGCCTTGTTCGCCTTCCGGTCGCCGTTGAGCAAGGGTGCATTGCTGGCGGATGAAGTGGGCCTTGGGAAGACCATCGAGGCGGGCCTGCTCATCAGCCAGCGCTGGGCGGAACGCAAGCGGCGCATCCTCATCATCACACCGGCCAACTTGCGCAAGCAATGGCACCAGGAAATGGCGGAGAAGTTCTTCCTGCCGTGCTTGATCCTGGAAGCGAAGAGCTTCCATGCCGCGGTGAAAGCCGGCAAGGCCAACCCCTTCGAGGCTCCGGAGATCGTGATCTGCTCGTACCAGTTCGCAGCAAGCAAGGAAGGGAACCTGCGCAATGTGCCGTGGGACCTGGTGGTGATTGATGAAGCCCACCGTTTGCGCAACGTGTGGAAACCCGATAACAAGACCGCCAACAAGCTCAAGAACGCCCTTTCCGGTTGCGACAAGGTGCTGCTCACCGCCACGCCCTTGCAGAACTCCCTGATGGAACTCTACGGCCTGGTCAGCTTCATTGATGAGCAGGTCTTCAACGACGACAAAAGCTTTCGCGAACAATTCGCCTCGGTGAAGGAGGAGGACGTGTACAACAGCCTCAAGGCCCGCCTCACGCCTGTGTGCCACCGTACACTCCGCCGTCAGGTGCTCAACGTGAAGTTCACCGCGCGGCATCCGCTGGTGGAGGACTTCGTCACCTCCGAAAAGGAAGAGCGGCTGTACGACCTGGTGGGCGCCTACCTGCAGCGCGAGCATCTCGCCGCCTTGCCCAAGGGCCAACGCGCGCTGATCACCATGGTGTTGCGCAAACTGCTGGCCTCCTCCACCTTCGCCATTGCCGGTGCGTTGGAAAAGCTCATCGCCCGGTTGGAAGGCATCCTGCAATCCATGGAATTGCAGGACCTCGGCGAATCGCTGGACGAGGACTTCGAGGCACTGGATGAAAGTGCGGAGGAGTGGCCCGAGGATGAGGAAGCGGCCACCGAAGCGGACCGTGCCTTCATTGAAGCGGAACTCCACGACCTCCGCTCCTTCCGCGACCTGGCCATTTCCGTGGAGCACAATGCCAAAGGCAATGCCCTGCTGAAGGCGCTGGACCGCGCCTTCAAGGAAACGGAACGGCTGGGCGGAAGCCGCAAGGCCATTATTTTCACCGAAAGCCGCCGCACACAGGAATACCTGCTGGAGCTGCTTTCAAAAACGGCATACAAGGATGGTCTCCTGCTCTTCAATGGCAGCAACACCGACGAGCGGAGCAAACGCATCTACGCGGATTGGGTTGCCGCCAACAAAGTCTCGGACCGCATCACCGGCAGCCGCACGGTGGACATGCGCAGCGCCTTGGTGGATTATTTCCGGGAGCGGGGCACCATCATGATCGCCACCGAAGCCGCCGCCGAGGGCATCAACCTCCAGTTCTGCTCGCTGGTCATCAATTACGACCTGCCCTGGAACCCGCAGCGCATTGAGCAGCGCATTGGCCGCTGCCACCGCTACGGCCAGCAGCACGATGTGGTGGTGCTCAACTTCGTGAACCGCGCCAACGCCGCAGACGAGCGCGTGTTTGAGCTGCTCAGCGAAAAGTTCAAGCTCTTCAACGGCGTGTTCGGCGCCAGTGATGAGGTGCTGGGCGCACTGGAAAGCGGCGTGGACATCGAACGCCGCATTGCAGACATCTACCAGAAGTGCCGCACCAAGGAAGAGATCAAGAAATCATTCGACGATCTGCAGCACGAGTTCCAGTTCCAGATCGACGAGGACATGAAGCGCACACGCCAACAGCTTATTGAGCACTTCGACGATGAGGTACGCGAAAAACTCATGCTTAATGGCAGCCGCACAGAAGCCAGCATGGACCGCTACCAAAAAATGCTGATGCGCCTCAGCAGCTACGAGCTCGCTGCCTTTGCCACCTTCGAGGATGACCGCCGCTTCACCCTGCACACCAAACCTTTCGGGCTGGACATGCCCTTGGGCGAATATGAACTGCCGCAAATAGCCCCCACGGCCCATGACTACCGTATGGGCACACCGCTTGCAGAAACCGTGGTAAATCGCGCCCTTCACCGTGCCACGCCCATGGCCGACGTGGTTTTCGACCTCACCGGGCACGTGGGCAATGTGAGCGTACTCAAGCCATACACCGGGCAAAGTGGCCTTTTGACCCTGCGCCGCGTGACCATTGAAAGCATGGACACCGCCGAGGACCACCTGCTGCTGGCCGGCCACACCGCCGTGGGCGAAGTGCTGCCACCGGACGTGCTGAAGGAGTTCTTCCGCCTGGACGCTGCCGTCAAGGAAACCACTGCACCGAAGCACAGCGACTTGCTCACCACGGAACTGGAGCAAGCCAAGGAGGCCGTGCAGCGCGAAGTGGCCCAACGCAACCTGAGCTACTACGAGGCCGAGGCCAACAAGCTGGATGGCTGGGCCGATGACCAGAAGGTGGCCTTGGAACGCGACATCAAGGAGATCGACAAGCAGATCAAGGACACACGCCGCACCGCCGCCGCCTCGCTCACCTTGGAGGAGAAGCTCCGCTACCAAAAGGAGATGCGCGAACTGGAGCAGCAGCGCAACACCAAGCGCCGCGCGCTTTTTGATGCACAGGACGCCATAGACCGCCGCCGCGATGAACTGATCGCGGGGATCGAGGGGAAGTTGGAGCAGCGGGTGAAGGAAGAGGAAGTGTTTACAATAACATGGGCGATACGGTGAGACTGGAGGAAATGTGCTAGACCTTGGCTGGTCAAAATAGCGATAGGAGAAAATGAGTGTTCAGAATGCCATAGCCTTCTGCTTCTTGGCGGTAAAGCCGAGAGACTTTACGTATGCGATATATCGTCGGCTGCTGGCGGACCAAGAAGCAGCGGTGCCCGGTACCCGGTATTTGCCAATCGACCCATCCGTTCCGAGATCGTCAGATGTCAAAGACAAGCGCTATGCGATCTCATTCACCGCAATGGAGGGTTATGAGAAGGTCACGGTACAGGCTTGGACTAATGCCCACTTGACCGTTGACGCGCTCCAACAGGCACTCCTGAGCCGGGCGCAGAAACCGGACTTGTGTGAACAGATTGAAGTGTCGGACAATCTCGTGTACCGTGATGTGGCCTTTGTTCTTCAACGACATGAAGCAGGCATTCGAGAAGTGATGCGGCTTAGTGCGTACAATCTGAAGATTACTGGCGCGCTTGGCTTTCGCTGTGGGTTCCACTTGTATGTGCCGAACGATGCCGATGTGACGGAACGCCGACGGTTGGAGCTGGGTCTTACCCAAAAGAATGGAAGGGTCAACGAGGCCTACTACTTGGATCATTATCAGAAGGTGGGTGACTTCTTGACCCAATACCACGCTGCGCTTTCCTCGTTGACACTGCATGATGGCACGATCCTGACCCTGGATAGCAAGCTCACGTTGGTGCCAGCTTTTACGTTGAACAATCGTACATACATCCTTGCCAATGGCAAAGAGTCGCGTAACCAGTTCTTTGGACTCCGCGACCATGGCCCTTATGAAGGCCTAAAGGACAAGGCACGGCTTGCATTCATGTTCTTACCGGGGGACCGAGCCAAGTCACAGGAGCTGTTCAAGGCGTTGCGAGGGGACACGTATTCCACATTCAGTGGGATGCAGAAGATGTTCCGCACTCCTATCAACAACGACAACGTGACCGGAGCGGAGGTCACAAGCTTTGAGCCAGTCGACTTGAAGCGTGCTTGTGTTGCGTTGAAGGATGCATTCCCCGGTGAACGACTTGTACCGATCGCGGTAGCACCCTTCTCCAAGCACCATTCACCTGAAGAGACAAAACGCTACGTCATAGCGAAGCACACATTCCTGTCCGCTGGATTGGCCAGTCAATTCGTGGATCGAACGAGAACAATGGGCGACCACAATGCCCTTAAATGGTCGATCTCCAATATCGCGCTCGCTGTATTCGCCAAAATGGGTGGTCATCCCTGGAAAGTGCGGCCATCGACCGAGAACTGCCTCATCGTGGGCATTGGGCAAGCGCATCGAATGGTCAATGGCCGGATCGAGAAGTATGTGGCCTACTCAGTGCTGACCGATTCTTCCGGCATCTACGAGAACATCCGGGTCCTCGGTAGCTCCACGGATCACGACGAGTATGTGTCCAGCCTAAAGGCGAATCTGCGTGAAGTTCTCACCTCGCACAGCCAAAAGTATTCGTCCTTCGTGCTCCACGTCACATTTAAACCAAGGACAGCCGAGATCCTCGCGATCAAGGCATTGATGGATGAATTGAAGGCCGAGAGCGAACATCATGAGTTCGTCGTGCTCAAATTCAACGACCATAACGACTTCTTCGGATTCTCCATTGATCACAATAGCAAAATTCCTTGGGAGGGTACCGTTGCCCGATTGTCCAAGAAAGAATTCCTCTTGTGGTTCTCGGGGGTGAGCAAGGGTGACTCGAAGGCACCCAAGAAACCCGAGAGGCCAGTACATATCAAAGTTCTTTACCCAGAGCCACCCCTGTCCGAGGATGCACTGCGCCGATTGCTCCAGGATACCGTCAACATCGCAGGAGCGAACTGGAGAGGCTTCAATGCCAAGTCGATGCCCATTTCCGTGTACTATGCCAAACTCGTGGCTGATCACTTTAGCCGTTTCCGTGAAGCTGGGCTGGAGGATGTGGATCTGGATAATATCTCACCCTGGTTCTTATGACGACGACGGGAACAAACTTCAAGAACAATGAAGTGCTTGTGCTTCTTGGCGCAGGGGCATCGGTGGATGCCGGCATTCCGTATTCCAAGCGCATGGTGGAGAACATTGAGGAGTTGATAGCCAAGGAATGGTCAGAATTCGGGCCGCTATACAACTATGTACGTAGTGCCATCTTCTACGCCGAAGGAATTCGGGGCAAGTATGATGGCGATGTCACCTATAACATCGAGAGCCTTGTTGTCGCGCTTGATGAATTGGCTCGACATGAGGAGCACCCCCTGTATCCCTTCATCGGCGCATGGAACCCTCGATTGACACAAGTCGCCGGGAACGACTTCGCGCTCGTGCGGAAGCTCAAGACGGAGATACTGAAGCGCATGCGGCATCATTGGATCGAGATACCCAACTATGAGAGTGCTGATTATTTCAAGGGCTTGGTCCGCTTCCAGAAGGAACTCCAGTTCCCTTTGCATGTCTTCACCTTGAACTATGACCTGTGCGTTGAAAAGGCTTACCTCGCGGAATACGGGGAATACCCGGAACGGGGCTTCTTGAAGAATGAACGCAGATGGAGTCCCGGAGCATTCGAAGGCGGCACTCCGGAGAATAGTTCGATGTACCTCTATAAGCTTCATGGGTCGATCGATTGGGTACGCGATGCGAATCAGAACCTCACGTATCATGATGGCACGTCCACCATCGATGTGAACGATGGTCAGCTGATCTTCGGTACCACCTACAAGCTCCAGTACGTCGATCCCTTCCTTTTTCTGGTCTATCAGCTACGCCGCCTATCTCTTGAGGCACGCTTGATCGTTTCCATTGGGTACGGCTTCGGGGATGAACACATCAATGGCATTCTGAAGCAAGCACTGCAAGGGAATACGGACAAGCGCCTTATTGCAGTGACCTATTTCGGTCCGGAGCTTTCGTTAGAGAATATAGAGAGAGCGAAGGAGAGGTTCCTGAGCTACATGTTAGGACAGCTTGGTCTCGGGGATGCGGGCAAGGACAAGGTGGAACTCATCGTTGCGAGTGCCAAAGAGTTCCTCACTAGCCAATTGACCCTATCTGAGATGACCAAGTACTTCCCACAGGAGGAATCTTTCTTTGCCAATGAGGTCGCCGTTGGCAATGAAGAGGTTACCGAAGTGGATGCTGGAACGACGAATAACGAGGCCGAAGCCGGAGCAACGGTCAGCCCGCCGTAGTTTTGACCAAACACCCCCAACCTCTTCACCACCAACAACAACACCGCCACTTTGCAGTATGAATTGATCATACAGGATGCCCTTGAAAAGCCAGGGGCCATCAGCCTGCGTCGCCTTTCATACATCACGCGGAGCATTACGCGCGTGGCCGAAGGGGCTTTGCAGTTGCAGCTGCGCGGCATCAGCTATGTGCAAGGCCGTCCTTCCAAAGAATCCCTGGGCCTGGAGGCAGCCGTGGAAATGAACCTGGTGGGCTTGGGCAAGAAGGGAAACGTGTTGAAGATCGAGTGCGCCACCTTGGAGGACACCCTGCCGAACGTTCAATTGGATGCCTTCCGCCAAGCCCACCAGATCGCCTTGACGAAGAAGACCCCCATGGGCTTGTTCATCGAGACCTACCACCGCGCATTGGACGGGGGCGGTGCTGCCAAGGACCTGCTGGACAAGGGCCTGCTGAATGAACTCCGCGGTATCCGCCATGCGTTCCGCGGCCCGAAGGAGCGCATGATCATCCAAAACCAAGGCAGCGTGCCGCCATTGGAATTGGACCAGGCGGACCTGAAACGGATCCGTTCTATGGAAGTGGCCATTCCCGCACCGGTGCTCACCGTAGTGAACGGAAAGGTGGACATGTTCCGGCACAGCAAGGCCCTTATCGAGATCCATACTGCGGATGGCAAGCGGGTGGAAGGCTTCTTGAACCCCGGCCTGCATACGGACCAAGTCCGTCCCTATCTCGGCGAAGAGGTCACCGTGAAGGGCTTGTTGCACCGGCGGGCAGGCGGAAAGGAGATCGTGGAAGTGCAGCAGCTCTTCGCCCCCTCCGAAGGCGATCATTTCTTCAGCCGGAAACCGGAGGTGAACACGGTGCAAGAGCAGATCGCCGAGTATCGGCGCAAGGCGGGAAGCACCAATCCCTTGCCGGACATCAAAGGCAAGTGGCCCGGCGACGAGGACCTGGATACCATCCTGCGCATGTTGAAAGGATGAGGGCCTTCGTGCTGGATACGAACACGCTGGTTTACTGCCTCCGCAAGAACCCGCTCTACGACCGGATGGAAAAAGACCACGGCTTGGACAAGGAAGATGCCTTGCCCATGGTTTCCGTGGTCTCCGTGGCTGAAATGCATGCCTTGGCATTGAAGCTGGGTTGGGGTGTGCCCAAGACCAAGGAGATGAACGCCCTATTGGCCCGTATGCTGGTGGTGAATATTTCCGGTACCAACACCCAACTCATACAAGCATACGCCAAGATCGACGCCTTCAGCCAAGGCAAATTGAAGGACAAGCCCATAGGCATGTCAGCCCGCAATATGGCCAAGAACGACCTATGGATCGCCGCCACGGCACATGTGGCCCAGGCCACCCTCATCACTGCTGATGGTGACTTCACCCATTTGGACGGGCACTTCGTGAAGCTGGCCAGCTACAAGTTCCCATGACCAAAAAACACCCCAAACTCGAACTCACCTGGATCGGCAAGGAAAACCGACCCAAGCTCGAACCGCGCATCCTGCTGGAAGACCCCAGCTTGAGCTACCACGCTAAGCAGCGCGTTACCGACCACGACCTCTTCGACAACCGCCTCATCTTCGGCGACAACCTCCTTGCCCTCAAAGCACTCGAACAGGAGTTCGCCGGTAAGGTCAAGTGCGTGTTCATTGACCCGCCTTACAACACGGGCTATGCGTTTAAGCAGTACGACGATGGCCTAGAGCACTCAATCTGGCTGTCTTTGATGCGCGATCGACTTGGGTTGCTGAAGAACCTATTGGACAGGAGCGGCTCTCTCTGGATTACAATTGATGACAATGAATCACACTATCTTAAGGTCCTTTGTGATGAAGTCTTCGGGCGCGATTCGTTCATTGCCAATGTCATCTGGGAGAAGAAGTACACAGTCGCTAACGATGCCAAGTATTTTTCGGATAATCACGACCACATCTTGGTCTATGCTCGAGACAAGGAACACTGGACGATAAATAGACTGACTCGTACGGCAGCTGTTGATAAGGCGTACAAGAATCCTGACAAGCATCCAAAAGGACCATGGAAGGCAACGCCGCTTCAAGCCAAAAGCGGGACCGATCCAGACTTCCTTCACGTCTTTCCAAACGGTGTCGAATGGCGCCCCCCGAAGGGTCGATACTCGGCTTATAGTCATGACAGGCTCGATCGCCTCTATGCGGATAACGAGTTGTGGTTTGGGAAGAAAGGAACAGCGATTCCATCACGAAAGACGTTCCTAGCTGAACTCCGTACAGCCGGTGTAGTTGCTCGAACCGTATGGAGACATGATGAGGTTGGACACAATCACGAAGCCAAGTCAGAAGTGAAAGTCTTTAATGAGGACGAACCCTTTGACACCCCAAAGCCAGAGAGGCTTCTTCAACGGATCCTACACCTTGCGACAGACCCAGGTGATATTGTTCTTGATTCATTTGCTGGCAGTGGCACCACCGGTGCAGTAGCCCACAAGATGGGCCGGCGTTGGATTATGGCCGAACTTGAACCGACTTGCCATACGCACATCATCCCTCGCCTGAAGCAAGTAGTGGATGGCACCGACCAAGGCGGCATCAGCAAGGCCGTGGCATGGAAAGGCGGCGGTGGCTTCCGCTACTTCCGCTTGGCGCCTAGCCTGCTGGAGCAGGACAAGTGGGGCAACTGGGTGATCAGCAAGCAATACAACCCCACCATGCTGGCCGAGGCCGCGTGCAAGTTGGAGGGCTTCACCTACGCACCCAGCACCACGCACTACTGGATGCACGGCCACAGCACCGAGCGCGACTTCATCTACGTGACCACGCAGCACCTCACCGCCGAGCAATTGCAGAACCTGAGCGATGAGGTGGGCGAGGAACGCACGCTACTGGTATTGTGTACCGCCTTCAAAGGCAAGGCCGAACGCTGGCCCAACCTTACGGTGAAGAAGATCCCCATGGCCGTGCTGAAGCGCTGCGAATGGGGCCACGACGATTACAGCCTGAACGTGGAGAACCTGCCGATGGCCGCACCGGAGCCGGTGCAAGGGGAACTGGCCTTTGAGCATGCCAAGCCCAGGGCGCGGAAGGCCACCAAGAAGAAGCACAAAGCATGAACAAGCCTTCCACAGCAAACGCCAAAGGCTTCGAGGACCTGAAACAGGTGAACGAACACGGCGCGGAGTACTGGAGCGCCCGCGCCCTGCAACCGCTGCTGGGCTACGACCAGTGGCGGCGTTTCGCGCAGGCCATCACCCGTGCGCAAGAAGCCTGTAAGGAATCTGGCAATGAGCCCAATAACCATTTTGCCGGTGTCGGCAAAATGGTCTCCCTCGGTTCGGGCAGCGAACGTCAGTTGGACGACTTCCACCTTTCGCGATTCGCGTGCTACCTCATCGCCATCAACGGCGATCCGCGCAAGCCGGAGATCGCCTTGGCCCAGCAGTACTTCATCGTACAAACGCGCCGCCAGGAGGTAAGCGATCAACTGGCCGCCGACAAAGAACGGCTGGAGATCCGTCAGCAGACCGCCGAGGAGTTCAAGGCGCTGAGCGGTGCCGCGCAGAAAGCCGGTGTGCAAAGCCGGATGTTCGGCATTTTCCACGATGCCGGCTACAAGGGCTTGTACGGCGGCCTTGTCACCAAACGCATCAAGCAGCGCAAGGGCATCCCGGAAAAGGACAACCTGCTGGAC
>ERZ795041.34-NODE-34-length-53695-cov-4.575913_pt1 | contig 53695 bp, 37 predicted proteins | sample MGYA00375125_ERZ795041 | MGnify/ENA primary metagenome ERZ795041 (study PRJEB30170, sample SAMN03074214) | activated sludge metagenome | biome: Common Effluent Treatment Plant; feature: Wastewater; material: Activated sludge; isolation source: activated biomass in a...
TCTAATCATGTAGATTTTGCAGCCAACCTGGGAGGCTCATTCATTCGCTATCCCATGCCCAATAAAGTTTTTTCTAATGACAGATTTTTACTGGAAGCAAGTGCTACCGTAAATCTGAAAATGACGACAGAGAAATATTGGGTACAGCCTTATATTATTTTAGGTGTGGGTGGTCACAAGTACACAAAATACTATGGTGCATTTATGCCTTTAGGTTTGGGTATGAAGGTTAACTTCTGGGATGATGTTCATCTTTTCCTTACTTCTACTTATCGTGTACCGGTTACTACTGAAACGGCTAACTACCATTTACAACACAGCATTGGGTTTGCCGGTGCTTTAAAAAAGAAAGAGCCTAAAGTAATTCCGCCACCACCACCTCCGCCACCACCACCAAGCGATAGAGATAAAGATGGTATCATTGATGATGAGGATAAATGCCCAGATGTATTTGGTTTGGCTCGCTATCAGGGTTGCCCAATTCCTGATAGAGATAAAGACGGCATTAATGACGAAGAAGACAAATGTCCTGATGTACCCGGATTAGCCCGTTATCAGGGTTGTCCTATTCCCGATACTGATGGTGATGGCATAAATGATGAAGAAGATAAATGTCCTACTGTACCCGGTGTAGCTCGTTATCAGGGTTGCCCAATCCCGGATACAGATGGTGATGGAGTAAATGATGAAGAAGATAAATGTATCACGATTCCCGGCCCTGCTTCCAATTTTGGTTGTCCGGTTATACCTGAAGAAATTATTAAGAGGGTTCAATTTGCAGCAAAAAACATTTTGTTTGTAACAGGAAGTGCAAAATTGCAAAGCAAATCTTTCAAAGGTCTTAATGATGTAGCTAAGATTATGAAAGAAAATCCTGATATGAAACTGGCTATTGATGGTCATACAGATAATGTAGGTAGCGATGCTATGAATCAGAAGTTGAGTGACAACCGTTCAGCTTCCGTTATGAATTACTTGGTAAGCAAAGGTGTAGATGCCGGCCGCATCACAGCTCAAGGCCATGGAGAAACGATGCCGATTGCTACGAATAATACAGCAGCAGGTCGCCAGCAAAACCGCCGTGTAGAGCTTACATTGAGCTACTATACTAAAGAGGTAAAGCAATAAGCCAACTATTTTATACAACAAAAATGCCCTTCAGTTTTGAGGGGCATTTTTTGTAATGCCTATCACCTATAAATTGAAAACTTTTCCTTTTCCACCTAAAAATTTAATAATCAAGCCATTAATTCAAAAACTAATTCATGTTTTAGAGGCATGAAAATATTTAATTTCCCTTACCTTTGCGCCGCCATTAAGAAAAAGCAATTGTGTAAAGGATTATATATCCTTAAAAAGAGTTCAGACGGGTAACGGGCATCTTCTTCAAGTGGCAGTCTATGAGAGTCTAATAATAAAATATCAAACCCCGGCCCATAAGGCTGCTAAAGGGTAGGTTATGCTCACTGCGGGCAATCGTACAAAAAACGAAATACAGAACAAGGGTGCAACGCCGGCTCATAATCGGGGCGGGCGACAAAAGAAGATGATAGTAGCACTGCTGGCTTTAAAACAATAAAAACAAATATTCAAAACAAACAATAAACAAGAATCATGGCCGATTTAAAATTTCAGAGAAACTTTGGTATTGCGGCACACATTGATGCCGGAAAAACCACAACAACGGAGCGTATTTTGCGCTATACCGGAATGATACACAAGATAGGTGAAGTGCACGACGGTGCTGCTACTACCGACTGGATGGAACAGGAAAAGGAAAGAGGTATCACCATCACATCAGCAGCGGTAAGCTGTAAGTGGAATTTTCCTACTGATAAAGGAGTAAACACTGCAGATACAAAATCTTATTCTTTCAACATTATTGATACACCCGGACACGTGGACTTTACCGTAGAGGTAGAGCGTTCTATGCGTGTACTGGATGGTTTGATAGCATTATTTTCTGCAGTAGATGGAGTAGAGCCACAGTCAGAAACTGTTTGGCGTCAGGCTAACCGATACAACGTACCTCGTATTGGCTTTGTAAACAAAATGGATCGTGCCGGTGCCGATTTTTTGAATGTAGTAAAGCAGGTAAAAGAAATGCTGGGTTCAAAAGCTGTGCCATTGCAATTGCCCATTGGCGCAGAAGATAATTTTAAGGGCGTTGTGGATTTGATAAAAATGAAAGGCATTATCTGGCATACTGAAACAGAAGGTATGACTTTTGACGAAGTGCCTATTCCCGATGATATGAAGGCTGAAGCAGAAGAGTGGAGAGCTAGCTTAGTAGAAGCCGTTGCCGAATATGATGATACATTAATGGAAAAGTTTTTTGAAGATCCTAATAGCATCAGCGAAGCTGAAATTCATGAAGCGATTCGCAAGGCTACCATTGATTTATCGATTGTACCTATGATGTGTGGTTCTTCATTTAAAAACAAAGGGGTGCAGACTGCACTGGATGGCGTATGTCGTTACCTTCCTTCTCCTGTAGATATTGAAGCGATCAAAGGCACCAATCCTGATACGGGTGAAGAAATCACTCGTAAGCCCGATCCAAAAGAGCCTTTTGCAGCACTGGCTTTTAAAATTATGACCGATCCATTTGTAGGTCGTCTGGCTTTCTTCCGTGCTTACTCTGGCCACCTGGATGCCGGCTCTTATGTATTGAATGTAAGAAGTGGTAAGAAAGAACGTATCAGCCGTATCATGAAAATGTTTGCCAATAAGCAAAATCCTATTGATTTTATTGAGGCTGGCGATATTGGTGCTGCCGTGGGTTTTAAAGAAATTAAAACCGGAGATACGCTTTGCGATGAAAATCATCCTATTACTTTGGAAAACATGTTTATCCCCGAGCCTGTAATTGCGATAGCAATAGAACCAAAGACACAGGCCGATGTTGATAAAATGGGTATGGCTATTGCCAAGCTGGTGGAGGAAGATCCTACACTGCGTGTAAATACTGATGAAGATACCGGACAAACCATTCTTCGTGGTATGGGCGAATTGCACCTTGAAATCATTATTGACCGTATGCGTCGTGAGTTTAAAGTAGAAGTAAATCAGGGAGCACCTCAGGTAGCTTATAAAGAAGCATTTACAACTACTATTGAACACCGCGAAACTTTGAAAAAGCAAACGGGTGGCCGTGGTAAGTTTGCCGATATAGTTTTCAATCTGGGACCGGTAGATGCAGAATGGCAGGCTGAAAATCCTGATAAAAATTATCAGTTTGTAAACGACCTTTTTGGAGGTTCTATCCCTCGTGAATTTGTACCGGCTATTCAAAAAGGTTTTGAGCAGTCAATGACAACGGGTGTATTGGCCAACTATCCGGTTGCCAATATGAAAATACGTGTATCGGATGGTAGCTTCCACGCGGTGGACTCCGATTCTATGTCATTTGAACTTTGCGCCAAGCAAGGTTTCCGTGAAGCGGCAAGAAAGGCTAAACCTGTTTTGCTGGAGCCTATTATGAAAGTAGAAGTAGTAACGCCTGACCAATACATGGGTGATGTAACCGGCGACTTGAACCGCCGTCGTGGTATGATGGAAGGTATGGATAGTAGAAACAATGCACAAGTTATTAAGGCAAAAGTACCATTGAGCGAAATGTTTGGATATGTAACACAGTTGCGTTCATTAAGCTCGGGTCGTGCATCTTCAACAATGGAGTTCTCGCACTACAGTCCTGCACCTGCCAATATTGCTGAAGAAGTGATAGCGAAGGTGAAAGGAAAAGTTACCGCTTAATTATTTCAGACATAAATAATAAATCCCGTTTGGCAAAAGCGAAACGGGATTTTTTTTGAATTAATATTTTTTCAGAAGTTTATTCATCATCTCCATCTTCCATAAAAGGGAAATGGAGCCCTTTATACTGTGCTTCCCATTCCTTTACTTTATCATCGCTCAGGCATTCAACAATCTCATGTAACACATCCGTTTTCAAATTCCAGCCGGTAGATTCAGGATTGTCGTACCGATGTATAAATAAACAATGGTCGGTTATCAGTCCAACTTTGATTAGTGTAATATTGGCATCCATTTTTTCTTTTACTAAATAGTAACATCCTTTTTCCAATAAATCATACGAATACATAAATCCTCCTTTCTTTTTAACCGGTTCGTAAAAAAAATCTTGAAAATTCTAAAGTGCAAGACGTCAAATTTAAGCTTTTCGGGGTTTGAAAAATTATAAAAACGCTTAAAAGATTAATCACTTTTTTTGGTCTGATTTTCAGCTTATTGTATTTCTTCCCATTTTCAAAGATTTGGTTTGAAGCTTTGCATTACGAATCGGTAAGATTATTTATTTGTATTGCCAGGTTTTGAAATATGCTGCGGCTTATCTATTTGGCAGTAGAAAATACTTATCGCAAAAAAATGTTTTTAGGGCCAATGTTGAAGATGAATAATAAGAATTTTATTTTCCACAGGGGTTAATAACTACAAATTTGGCTGGCAGTTGCATGGAGTTATATTTGTCTGTACAGCGAAAAATTGATTTTTGTGCAAAACGAATAATTAGATTGCGAATTATTGAAAGATTTTATAACAACTGAAATTAATGAGTAAGGCAATAAAAGAAAGCAACCTGTTTGATTACGACGAAGACAGCATCAAATCCCTTGATTGGAAGGAGCATATTCGCCTGCGCCCGGGTATGTACATTGGTAAACTGGGAGATGGATCTTCGCCTGACGATGGTATTTATGTATTGGTAAAGGAAGTACTGGATAATTGTATTGATGAGTTTACCATGGGTTACGGTAAAACGGTAGAGATTACAATTGAAAAGAATCAGGTTACCATTCGCGACTATGGACGCGGTATTCCATTGGGAAAAGTAGTAGATGTGGTGAGTAAGATAAATACCGGTGCGAAGTATGATAGCAAAGCATTTCAGAAATCGGTAGGTCTAAATGGAGTAGGTACCAAAGCTGTAAATGCACTAAGCAATTATTTTAAAGTAACGGCGATAAGAGAGGGTAAAGAGAAGACAGCAGAATTTGAAAGAGGAAATTTAATAAGAGAACATAAAGAAACGAAGACCGGCGAATCAAACGGCACCATTGTTACTTTTATACCGGATGATACCGTCTTTAAAAATTTTAAATTTCTGTACGAATTTTTGGAAAATCAGATTTGGAATTATTGTTTTTTAAATGCCGGTCTGAAAATTGTTTTCAATGGGAAATCATTTGTAAGCAAAAACGGTTTACTGGATTTGCTTCAGCGTAAAACAAATGAAGATGAAAACCGATATCCGATAATACACCTCACCGGCGATGATATTGAAGTAGCCATTACGCATAACAATGACTATGGAGAAGATATCTATAGCTTTGTAAATGGGCAACATACTACACAAGGCGGTACACATCAACAAGCTTTTCGCGAAGCCTATGTAAAAACCATTCGTGATTTTTTTAAGAAAGATTACGATGCTTCAGACATCAGAACAGGAATCGTAGCTGCCGTTTCGGTACGAGTGGTAGAACCTGTTTTTGAATCACAAACTAAAACCAAACTGGGATCGATAAACGTGGATTTGAATGGCCCCAGTATGAAGCAGTTTGTGGGCGATTTTTTTGCAAAGGAATTAGATAATTTTCTTCATAAAAATCCCACAACAGCCGAAGCCTTAAAGAAAAGAATAGAGCAAAGCGAAAAAGAAAGAAAAGAAATGGCCGGCGTACGTAAGCTGGCGAATGAGCGGGCTAAGAAAGCTAACCTGCACAACCGTAAGCTGCGTGATTGCCGCTACCACATGGATGATGAGCCACCTGCCAAAGGAAAAGAAGCCTATATAGCCAAACAAAATGAAACAACCATTTTCATAACAGAAGGAGACAGTGCCAGCGGCTCCATCACCAAGGCCCGCGACGTGGAAACCCAGGCTGTATTTAGCTTGCGTGGAAAACCATTGAACTGTTTTGGACTTACTAAAAAAGTGGTGTATGAAAATGAAGAGTTCAACCTGCTGCAACATGCATTGAACATTGAAGACGGTATGGAGGGATTGCGATACAATAATGTTGTAATAGCAACCGACGCCGATGTAGATGGTATGCACATACGGCTGCTTTTGATGACATTCTTTCTTCAGTTTTTTCCTGACCTGGTAAAACATGGAAAAGTTTATGTATTGGAAACTCCCTTGTTCCGTGTACGCAATAAGCAGGAAACCATATATTGCTACAGTGAACAAGAAAAGCAAACAGCCATGAAAAAACTTGGGAGCAAACCGGAGGTTACCCGCTTTAAAGGGTTGGGCGAAATAAGCCCCGATGAATTTGCGCAGTTTATTGGTGCTGATATGCGAAAGCAAATGATGCGATTAGATCAGGGCGATCATATACAGCAACTCCTTGAGTTTTATATGGGGAAAAACACACCCGACCGTCAGGAGTTTATCATTGAAAACCTACGCATTGAAACTGATGAACCTGTAGCAGCAGTTTGATATCTTAAAATTTTAAAATTAAATCATGATTCATATCGTTTTTCAACAGGATGATGTTGCATTATTAAAAGATGCAATGCAATTGGACGAAACATTGCAAGGTGAAATTTTTGAAATAAAAGACGAGTGGGGAGTAGGGCCTTTGCAAAATCTGGATGAAGAATCCGGATGGACTGCAAGGATGGAATGGTGGCGACAATTGTTGCAAGGCTCGCCTTATGAAAACATGTTGGGAAGTTTTGATGACAGAATTACGGTAAGCCGAATAAAAGAAAAACTTTCTGCCGAGCCGGATGGTGAAGCCTGGATATGGATGGGACAAAACCAGCATGATGTAACAGGATATTATTGGCTGATGCGTCAGTTAAAGGAATATCAAGGCAGGGTAATGATTATTTATTTAAACAATCTCCCCTTTATTAATGAGAAAGGGCAATTATTTTATCCCTGGGCTATCGGAAATGTATTACCAAAGGAAATTATAAAAGCAAAAAAGCTGGCCAGACCCATCACACTGAGTGAGTACGAAATTGATCCTGATGAATGGAAAAAAATAACTGAAGAAAATGCAATGGTAAGAGTGCTGGAGGGCGGAAAAAAAATTGCAGGTAAGGAAGAAAATTTTTATGACATTGAAATTCTTAAAAATTTGACCGGCGAATGGCAAAAAGCGAATCGTGTAATCACCAATACACTCAATAGAATGAAAATAAAAACAGGGGATGTGTTTTTGATGTGGCGATTGAAACAATTGATTGCAGATGGCAAAGTAGAAACAACCGGTGATATGCAAAAGAGCTGGAAAGATTTTGATGTAAGAAAGCAGGAAAGAAAGCAAGGGGAATTGAAGTATGAGGAGCAGGTGGAAGGGGCCAGTTAGTTGATTTGTTTATTAGTTTAATAGTTGATTGGTTTATTAGTTTTTTGGTAAAAAAATATTTGTAGAGTATAAAAATCATGAGTACATCAAAGAATAAATCACTGGCGAATATTGGGAACAATGAATCGGGATTGCATGGGCAGTATAAATCCTGGTTTCTGGATTATGCTTCTTATGTAATTCTGGAAAGGGCTGTACCTGCCGTGGCCGATGGATTGAAGCCGGTACAACGCCGTATCCTTCATGCCATGAAAGAAATGGATGATGGTCGTTTTAACAAAGTGGCCAATATCATTGGTCAGGCTATGCAATACCATCCTCATGGCGATGCCAGCATAGGCGATGCGCTGGTAAATATGGGACAGAAAGACCTGCTAATAGATACACAGGGTAACTGGGGTGATGTACGAACAGGTGATGATGCCGCAGCAGCTAGATATATTGAAGCAAGACTCAGCAAATTTGCGCTGGATGTTGCTTTTAATCACAAAACGACAGAATGGCAATTAAGTTATGATGGAAGAAAAAATGAACCGGTAACACTGCCCATGAAGTTTCCGCTGTTATTGGCACAAGGTGCAGATGGCATAGCAGTGGGGCTTTCGACTAAAATTCTGCCTCACAATTTTTGCGAATTAATTGATGCGGCTATTAAACATCTTAGAGGCAAAAAATTTGAACTCTATCCTGATTTTCTTACCGGAGGAATGATTGATGTAGCAGAATACAATCAGGGAAAAAGAGGAGGCAAGGTAAAAGTAAGGGCACATATTGAAGAAACGGATAAAAAAACCCTTAGCATTAGAAGTGTACCTTATGGCGTAACCACTACGCAGCTAATGGAATCCATCGTAAAAGCAAATGACCAGGGGAAAATAAAAATTAAAAAAGTAACTGATAACACAGCAGCAGAAGTAGAAATTCAGATTGATCTGGCCCCCGGCATCTCCACCGATATTACCATTGATGCGTTATATAAATTTACGGATTGTGAAATATCCATTTCGCCCAATGCCTGTGTTATTGTAGAGCAAAAGCCTCAATTTCTAAGCGTGCAGGAGTTACTTCGACTTTCGGTTGAGGATACAAAAGATTTATTGGAGCAGGAGTTGAAGATCAAGCTCGGTGAATTGCAGGAAAAATGGCATTATACTTCTCTTGAAAAAATATTCTTTGAAGAAAAAATATATAAGGAGCTTGAAAAGAAACATGAAACTTGGGATAAAGTGCTGGATGCCATTGACAAGGCATTTATTCCATTTGCAAAGCAGTTGAAAAGAGATGTAACCCGTGAGGACATTTTAAAACTGACTGAAAAACCCGTAAGAAGAATTTATAAACTGGATATTGATGAATTGAATGATCAGATAAGAGGATTGGAAGCAGATATTAAAGCGGTAAAACATGATTTGGCGAATCTTACTGACTTTGCCGTAGCGTATTATGAAAATTTGTTGAAAAAATATGGCAAGGGCCGAGAGAGGAAAACGGTAATCAAACAGTTTGAAGTTATAGAAGCCAAAAGTGTAGCGATTGCAAATGCTAAATTATTTGTAAACAGGGAAGAGGGCTTCATCGGCACCGGATTAAAGAAAGATGAGTTTCTTTTTGAATGTTCTGATCTGGATGATATCATCGCTTTTAGTAAAAATGGGGTGATGAAGGTGGTAAAAGTATCCGATAAAACATTTATCGGAAAAGATATTATGCATGTTGCGGTGTTTCAAAAAAATGATGAACGTACTACGTACAATATGATATATATGGATGGCAATAGTGGAAAAAGCTTTGCCAAGCGATTTAATGTAACCGGTGTCACAAGAGATAAAGAATATTTTTTGGCCAAAGAGCATGAGAGAACCAAAGTGCATTACTTGAGCGTAAATCCTAATGCCGAGGCAGAAGTAGTTCGAATTATTTTAACCCCCGGCTGTAAGGCGCATAACAAAGAGTTTGAATACTATTTCTCTGAGTTGGAAATTACAGGACGAAGCAGTAAAGGTATCACCGTTACCAAATATCCAATCAAGGCAGATGGTGTAAAACTTAAAGCAGCAGGCGTATCAACTATTGCAGGTAAAAAATTCTGGTACGACAATCAGTTTGGCCGATTAAATAACGATGAAAAAGGACAGTACCTCGGTATGTTTGATGCTGATGATAAAATATTAGTGATGTACAACGATGGTTATTATGCGATTACTGATCAGGAACTGACGCAGAAACTGGATGCCGAAAAAATGCTTTTGATTGAAAAATTTGATCCCGAAAAAATAATTACGGTAGTATATGCAGATATGAAAACGAAACAGTTTATGTGCAAGCGGTTTAAAGTGGAGACCACTACGTTGAAAAACAAGTTTCTGTATATCAAAGAAGGGGATGGAAATTATGTAGAAACAGTAACTACAATGGACGAGCCTGTATTGGCTATGCAACAAGGAAGAGGTGCACAAATAAGAAAAGGAAAATTGAAAATTGCCAAAATTGCAGAAGTGACAAGTTATAAAACGGTGGGTAGCAAACTGGCTGATTATAGTAAATCGACCGAAATGGAATGGGTAGGCAATAAGGAAATCAGTCAACCGGAATTGTTTTAATAAATTCTTTTGAAAATTTATGATTGTTTTTGGCCAAGTGGTACTGCCAAAAACATTACAATCAATCTTTATGTATATTATAAATGAAAAATTTGATGCACGTTTTATTTGAGTAAAACTGCTCCCATTTTTCGAGTCAATTCAATTTCCAAGTTTTTTAAGTGCAAATGCGTTTGGTTGAGCATTTGTAATTGAGTGGGTGTGTTGGTTTTTTCAAAATCAAGTTGATTCTGTAAAAGCATTCGGCGTACTTTTCTGAGCTTTAGATAATGAATAGCCGAGCTCACCTGTTCGCGGGTATTATCCTGTACGAGCAATAGGTAGGAAGAAAGTTCTGTATTGTCATTGTCGTCAATGATTTTCATAAAATCTTCATAAGGTTTATCAAATAACTGTTTTTGATACCCACTGGAAGAGCTGAATTCAGTTTTCCATCTTTCACTTTCTTCGTAAGGCGTATTTAACAAAGAAACCGCCAATGCACTTAATTGTAAATCGGTATGATAAAGAAAAAAGTTTCTGTTCAATGCAGCAGGTTGCAATTGAAGCATTTCTCTATAAACATTTATGAGGCGCAGCACATCTTGATTGTCTATCAGTGTTTCATCTGGCAATTCATCTAAAACATAGTTTGCTGTCAATGTATTTTCTTCCCATGGCCGGGTGCCAAATTCCAATAATATTCTGGCCACTTCTCTTTCCTGCAGTTCATCTTTATGTAAAAGATTAAAAGTCGTGTCATCAAAATCAGCGGCTTCGCCTTTTTTTGCATTCTCTTCTATTTTACGGGCTTCATCTATGGGTTGTCTTCTTTCAAGACTACTGATGCGGTCTCTTATAAAGCGATTGACCAATGCATGCATACCGGCCTCATCAATTTTCAAGATCTCGGCACACTGTTTTATATAGTCCTGTTGCTTTGTAAAATCTTCCGCTTTATTAATTCTGGAAATAGTTTCGGCAATGCGATTTACTACTTCCGATTTCTTTATTGAGTCATTGCCTACATCTTTTAAAGCCACTTCCAATTGAAATAAAATAAAATCCTTCTTATGCTTTTCAATAAATGCTTTAAAAGCCTGCGGTCCTACTTTGTTTACATAGCTGTCGGGATCATCTCCATCGGGTATTAAAACAAGTTTCACGTGTAAGCCCTCTTCCAGCGCCAGATCCAGTCCACGAAGTGCTGCTTTTACACCTGCTGCATCACCATCATAAACAATGGTAAGATTGCTGCTGTATTTTTTTATCAACCTCAACTGATCAGGTGTAAGTGAAGTACCTCCGCTTGCCACCACATTTTCAATACCTGCCTGATGTAGCGATATTACATCTGTATAACCTTCTACCAGCAAACATTCATTTGCTTTGTCAATAGCCTGACGGGCAAAGTAAGAGCCATAAAGAATTTTACTCTTGATATATATTTCATTCTCCGGTGTGTTGATGTATTTGGGCGCTTTGTCATTCTTCTTTAAAATTCGGGCGCCAAAGCCTAGTACTTTGCCACTATGATTTTGTACAGGAAAAATTACCCGACCCCGATAGTTGTCCATCAATTGATCGTTGCGATTGGCCGCCAAACCGGTTTTTAGTAACAATTCGGCATTGTATTGTTTTGCCAGTGCTTCTTTTGTAAACGCATCTCTAGCTTCTGGCGCATAACCCAGTTGAAATTTTTTGATAATATCTTCTCTGAAACCCCGCTCTTTAAAATAGGAAAGGCCTATATCTTTTCCCTCTTCTGTTTCAAACAGTTGGTTTGAAAAATATTGTTGGGCAAACTGGTTAATAATATAAAGGCTATCGGCAGCTAACTGGCTTTGCCTTTGTTCATCGCTTTGAAAAGTTTCTTCAACTTCTACATTATATTTCTGTGCCAGCCACCGAAGTGTATCAGCATAGCTGTATTTTTCATGCTCCATTAAGAAGCTAATCGTATTGCCGCTTTTCCCACAACCAAAACATTTATATAATTCTTTAGCAGGCGAAACGGTAAATGAAGGCGTCCGCTCATTATGAAATGGGCAAAGGCCCAAATAATTACTTCCCCTCTTTTTCAATTTTACAAAGCCTCCAATAACATCAATAATGTCAAGCCTGGATAAAATTTGTTGTATGGTGTTTTGGGAAATCATTTTTTGAGGGCGGAAAGTTATTGATTTATTATAAGTATTATTTGATGGATTTGACTGCAAGCTATTGGGCTTGTGATTTTCAGATGATTAAAATCATCCATCGGCAATTTGTGCAATACTTTTTAAAAATATTGTAAAAAAATCTTTGAAATTCCGGAAATCTGCTTTAATTTACTTTCGTACTTCTGAAGTACCTGTACCAACCCGAACCCCACGAAAACGAACAGTTCTTTTATTTCTTCACATTTTAAACTTATTCAACATGGTTCAGGTAGAAATCGAACAGCTTTCCGCGGAGTGCAATGTATGGAGAGAGAAACTCCGTCACTACCGCGATGAATTTTCTCAAGACGAAACTAAACTTCGCCAGGTAGCCGGTCAAGATCTCACAAAAGATCAGCTACAAGATGTAGAGCATCTTCACAATCAATTTCACATTCAACTCATCAACATTCACGATTTAAAGCAGGCCATCAAAGTACACGACCGAAAAATGAACTTTGAAAAAGCAGCCTTTAACGGAAATGCTAATGAAGACACGCTGAACAGGCACGACGAATTACATCGAGATTATGAAGCGCTGGTGGATACTTTACACAGTCTTCGTGATGAGTTCCAGAAATTTTTACAACGATCGGCTTAAGCGCAACCGCATCAGAAAAATAACCCATTCAATTTTACCAGATACTTATTAAAGTGTTTGTAGCAAACATCATTTTACTGCAATGATTATTTCAATGCGTAAATGAATTTCTTACCTCTAAATTTTTTCTATGCCAGAGTTTGATACTTCACACGTAAAAAATATTGTCTTGCTGGGCCATGCCGGCTCCGGTAAGACCACCTTAGCGGAATGTATGCTATTTGAAGCAGGCATCATAACTCGACGCGGTAGTATTGCCGAAAGAAACACAACAGGAGATTACCACGAGCTGGAGCAGGAACGTGGTAATTCTATTTTTAGCAAACTGCTGCATACAAAATGGCGAGGGTATAAAATAAATATTATTGATACACCCGGGTACGATGATTTTACAGGTGAGGTTATTTCGGCACTTCGTGTTGCAGACACCGGCGTAATGCTCCTCAATGCCGTAATGGGAGTAGAAGTAGGTACAGATATCATTTGGGAATATACCGAGAAGTTTAAAACGCCTATGATTTTTGCTGTCAATAAACTGGATGATGATAATGCCGACTTTGACAAAACAGTGCGAGAAGCTAAGGCACATTTTGGTAATAATATTGTTGTAGTGCAGTATCCGCGACAAACCGGTGCCGGTTTTCACGAAATCATTGATGTGCTGCGCATGACCATGTATAAATTTAACGACAATGGCGGCAAGCCGGATAAACTGCCAATACCTGATGAGGAAAAGGAAAAAGCAGATACACTGCATAAAGAGTTGATAGAAGCCATAGCCAGTAATGATGAATCGTTAATGGAAAAATATTTTGAAAAAGGCGAGTTGGATGAAGATGAAATGAAAGAAGGAATGAAGAAAGCAATGATTAATCATGATTTGTTTCCTTTGTTTTGTTTGTCGGCAGAAAGAAATATGGGAAGTGGCCGGCTCATGGGTTTTATTGACAATGTATGTCCAAGTGCAAATGAAATGCCGCCGCAAAAAACAAAATCAGGCAATAGCATTACTTGCGATGCCGGCGGGCCTGCCTGCATTTTTATTTATAAAACATCATCTGAGCCACATGTGGGTGAGTTATCATTCTTCAAAGTATATTCAGGTACTGTAAAACTGGGTATGGAATTGGAAAATGAAAGCACCGGAGTAACCGAAAAAATTAATCAATTGTTTTTGGTTGAAGGAAATAAAAGGACTTCAACACATGAATTAGTAGCCGGAGATATTGGGGCCACTTTAAAGTTGAAGAATACGCATGTAAATAACACATTACATGCAAAGGGAAACCGGATTGAATTGCCGGCTATTGAATTTCCTTCTCATAATATGACCGTTGCGATTGAATCATTAAAAAAAGGGGAAGAAGAAAAACTTTCTCAGGCATTGCACCAGTTGCGTGAAGAAGATGCTACTTTGATGGTAGAAGTATCGCCTGAATTGAAACAAACATTAATACATTGTCAGGGAGATATGCATTTAGCGGTGGCCAAATGGAAAATAGAACATCAGCATAAACTTGAAGTAAAGTTTGTGAAACCTCGTATTGCATACAGAGAAACCATCCGTAAAGCATCGGATGCAAACTATAGGCACAAAAAACAAAGTGGCGGTGCCGGACAGTTTGGCGAGGTTTTTCTGAGAATAGAACCCTGGTATGAAGGTATGCCGGAGCCTAGTGACCTTAATGTTCGTGGACGTGATCATTATGATCTTGACTGGGGCGGTAAGCTGGTTTTTTATAACTGTATTGTAGGGGGTGCGATAGATGCCCGCTTTCTGCCATCCATTTTAAAAGGCGTGATGGAAAAAATGCAGAATGGACCACTCACAGGTTCGTATGCAAGAGATATCAGAGTATGTGTATATGATGGAAAAATGCATCCGGTGGATAGTAATGATATATCATTTAAAATTGCAGGACTTCAGGCATTTCGTCAGGCTTTTCAACAGGCCGATCCACAATTGCTGGAACCCGTGAACCATGTAGAAGTACTATGCCCCGATGATATTACAGGTGCCGTAATGGGCGACCTGCAAAGCCGACGTGCAATAGTAGAAGGAATAGACAGCGATGGACATTTTCAAAAAATAATTGCAAAAGTTCCTTTAGCAGAAATGGAAGGATATTCTTCTTCGCTGCGATCCATTACGCAAGGTCGAGCTAAATTTAAAATGCAATTTCATGCTTACGAAGCAGTGCCTTTTGATTTGCAGCGAAAGCTGATTGATGATTATGCGAAGCAGGCCAAAGAAGAGTATGCATAATACTCATTTGAAAAAAAATAAAAACAAAATGCCCCGTTTATAGGGGTATTTTTTTTGTTTTCCACTGAAAATGTTTGCATGATTAAAATCATGATTGTTTTATTTTCAAATAATTTCTTATAAAATCAGTTTAACTTACATTTGAATTAGTCTTACCGCTTTGCATCAATTGTATAAAACGATTTTGTCTCCTTCAGATTTTTGTGAAACACAAGCAATTGAGTAGCCGGCAAGCTCACCACTGCACGATTTAGGAAAAAGTTGATTTGCATTTATCAACTACAAGCCATTATCCGGCCCGGCTATTTTATTTTTTTAATAAAATAAATCAATTGTTATGGTTACAATTAACTTGTTTTTGACTATTCAGAAGTCAGCCGCCATTATTTCTTTTTTAGCAGCCGTGCTGGTTGTTTGTGTAGTCGTTTTTCTTATTTCAACATCTTCAAAAGAAGAGGATAAAACATCGGTAAAACACAAGGTATATAAACTGCGTGGAAGATATTTTTTACTGCTGCTAATCGCTATCATTGCTTTATTATTCTTATCATTGAGACTGTTGCCTTACAAATCTTTTCAGGGCAAGGCCGATGAAATAGTAACCGTAGTAGCTACGCAATGGGCATGGAAAATGGAGCCGGGTATTTCTGATAAAAGCCCTGCTCAGTTTACTGGCAGCAATGAAATCACGCTACCATCACAAAAGCTTATTAAGTTTCTGGTTACATCGGCAGATGTGAACCACAATTTTGCAATCTACAACAGTGAGGGTGTATTGGTGGGGCAAACGCAAGCTATGCCACAATATACCAATGAAATGGAACACCAGTTTGAAGAAAAAGGGGATTATAAGGTTTTATGTCTTGAGTATTGTGGAATTCCTCATGCTTACATGTTTGCAACAATTCATATTAAATAATATAAAAATAATTTTATGTTACAAATAAGCCCGATTGAAATAAAGAAACAACGAAAATTTATTGTTGTTTGGAGTGTAACTTTTTTAATAGCATTCCCCTTGCTCATTCTTCTGGGGTTGCTCATGCGAATGAATCAGGGAGAAGTGATAAAAATAGGAATGGATAAATTTTATATGCTGATGACCTTGCACGGATTGGGTATGTCAGGCTTGTTATTCAGCATGTCCTTTGCTGCGCTTTGGTATCTAATCAGCACACGATATGCAAAATTGAATATTGGATTAGGTTATTTTGTTTATACGCTTATCTTATTGGGGGTTGTGGGGCTAGCAATTGCAGGATTAATGGGAAAATTTGCTGCCGGTTGGTATTTGCTTTATCCTTTACCATTTAAAGGTGCCACCTGGGCGGCATGGTCCACCGGATTATCCATTATTTCATTAATTATTTTAGGTGTAGCATGGCTGGCGGGCATGTTGCATGTAATCTATGTATTGGCAAAGGAGTATGGAGGTTTCACTAATCTGCTGGGATGGCAATACCTGAGTGGAAAGGAAGTGAAACGTGAATTGCCGCCAATTGTTATGATTACAACAATCAGCTTAATACCCGGGGTTATTGCATTTCTTGCAGGTGCCGTTTTTTTAATAATGAATTTACTTCAGTATTTCGAACCCAGTTTGACATTTGATCCTTTGTTATTAAAAAATCTGGTCTTCTTTTTTGGCCATACATTGGTCAATATCACATTATATTGTTGTCTGGGCTGGGTGTATGCACTGCTGCCCGAATATACGGGCAGGGAATGGAAGGTGAATAAAGTATTGGTGTATTCATGGAATGCTACTTTATTCTTTATCATGTTTGCTTATTTCCATCATTTATATATGGATTTTGTTCAGCCGCTTCCATTTCAGGTGGCTGGGCAACTGGCTTCTTATTTTAGTGCCATTCCGGCTACGGTGGTTACCATGTTTGGAGTCATTGCGCAATTGTATCATTCTAAAATAAAATGGGGGATTGTGCCCGTTGCTTTTTTAATTGGTGTGGCCGGTTGGGCTATTGGTGGCTTTGCAGCAGTGGTCGATTCTACCATTGCGGTAAACAAAATACTTCACAATACACTTTGGGTTCCTGCACATTTTCATACTTATATGCTTACAGGTGTGGTCCTTTTTATTTTTGGATTCCTGTTTTATTTGTCACATACAAAAGAAGAACAATACAAGGATAAATTTGCAAAGTTCGGTTTCTGGCTTTTTGTTATTGCCGGTCATGCTTTTATCGCTACTTTTTATAGTGGTGGAATGAATAGCATACCAAGAAGATATGCTGATTACAAAGGAATTCCCATTAGTTACACACATCATACCGGTGCTTTGCTGGCGCAAATTGCCGTTTATTGTATTATAGCACTCTTGATGGGTTTGTTTATCATGTATATTTCTATTTTGATAAAATTAGGGAAGAAGAAACCTATTACACATATTCATCTTGCAGAAGGTTAATATTTTGCTTCTTATTTTTTGCGCCTAACTATTAATAATTATTCAGGTGAAGAAAGTTTTCATTCCAATTTTTACATTGATCATTTGCATATCTATTTTATGGAAATGGACTTATGGATTTTCTGCCTTTACCATTTTTTCTTATACCTTGAAATCGGCCGGATCTACTCCAAGAGATTTTCCGGAATTGAAATTAATTTCACAAGATGACAAAGTTTTTGACTTAAAAGAAAAGAAAAAGTATGTTTTGGTCAATTTCGTGTATCTCAATTGTCCTTTTGTGTGCCATAAAGTGAATAATCAAATTGAACAAATTTATCATTTGTTTGACAGTACAATGGTGCCACCTCAATTGGAATTTCTAACAATCAGTTTTGATTTGAAAAACGATGACTTGGTTAAAATAAAACGATACCGCGAAAGATTTGGAAAAGATATAAATGGATGGAACTTTGCCTTGCCGTATCAAACCAATCAGGAGGGCTTCAACAGGTTTTTAAAGCAGGCAGGTATCTGGAAATATCAGATTTCGGCAAGCGGTATGATCAATCATTCTATTTATTTATTATTAATTAATCCAATGAATAAAATTGTGAAGGTATTTGACCCTGCCAGAGAAGATGAAAGATCCATCACTTCACAAATCAAATCGTGTATCAAAAATTAACCCATACTGTTTTTATTCTGTTTGTTGGCTTTTTATGTTGGCTGATTTCAGTTGTTTACAACGATTGGTTTTGCGCCACTATGCCTCGACATCAGTTATTTCAATTGCCCGCTATACTTTTGCTTGGATTTTTTTGTGGGTGGAAGTGGTTGAGCAGTAGGAGGACAAATCTGTATTGTGGATTGTCCATACTTGTCTTCATTATGTTTTCTTTTATATTCTGGATGCTGCCTCATTCCATTGATGCTGCTGTGATAGATATCAGATTCAACCGTTTCATGCTGCTAAATATGTTTGCTGCAGGCCTTTTGCTATATCCGGTACTTAAGTATATACGATTTGAAGTACGTATTTTGTTTCTGGGCATGTTTGCCGCTATGATTATTGCCACAGGCATCGCACTTATTTCATTCAATATTCTTTTGTGCAGCGCATTCAACATTGAACAGCAAAAAGAAACCGGCGCCGGTATGATAAAAGCGGGTGTCCTTTTCTTCTTTCTTGCACTGTTTGTTTTTTTTAAAGGAATTGGCAAGCTAAGTGGGAAAGAATAAAGGCACTAGCATTATTTTGTAATAAAATGAAAGACTAGATTTTTTTTATCAGCTTACATTATTTATTTGTATTCGCCATAAACTTCTCTCAATGTTCCGGCAATTTCTCCCAAAGTGCATTTATGCTCCACGGCTTCTATAACGGCTGGCATCAGGTTTTCTCCGGTAGTAGCTCTGTCTATTAATGCTTGCAATAGTTGGTCGGTCTTTGCAGGGTCTCTTTGTTGTCTTAAGGTTGCTAATCTTTCAGTTTGTATCTGACGAATACTGTCATCAATTTTTAAAACAGGAATTTTTTCTTCAGTATCAACCTGAAATTTATTTACGCCAACAATTATTTTCTTCTGGTTTTCTATTGCTCTTTGATATTCGTAGGCACTGCGGGCAATTTCATTTTGAATAAAACCCTGCTCTATAGCAGCTACACTGCCACCCATAGCATCAATTTTTTCAATCAGTTTCCAGGCTGCCGCTTCCACTTCGTTGGTCAGCGATTCTACCATATAGCTTCCTGCCAGCGGATCTGCCGAATCCGGCACACCACTTTCAAAAGCTACAATCTGTTGTGTGCGCAATGCAATTCTTGCAGCTTCTTCTGTAGGCAGGCTTAATGCTTCGTCATAGCCATTTGTATGCAGCGATTGTGTGCCGCCTAATACTGCTGCCAGTGTTTGAATAGTAACTCTGGATATATTGTTGAGCGGTTGCTGTGCTGTAAGTGTACTGCCACCTGTTTGCGTATGAAATCTAAGCATCATTGCCTTTGGGTCAGTTGCGTCCAGCTCTTTCATTATATGTGTCCACATTCTTCTTGCGGCTCTAAACTTGGCTACTTCTTCAAACAAATTATTATGTGCATTAAAGAAAAAGGAAAGTCGCTTTCCAAATACATTTATATCCAGCCCTTTTTCCAATGCCGCTTTTACATAGGCTTTTCCATTGCTGAGGGTAAATGCAATTTCCTGTACAGCAGTGCTGCCTGCTTCTCGTATATGGTACCCGGAAATCGAAATGGTATTCCATTTAGGCAACTCCCGGCTACACCATTCAAAAATATCGGTGATGATGCGCATAGAAGGCTTGGGCGGATAAATATAAGTGCCCCTTGCTGCATATTCTTTTAAAATATCATTTTGTATAGTGCCTGATATTTTATCGAGATTGGCTCCTTGTTTTTTTGCGAGTGCTACATATAGTGCCAGTAAAATATATCCGGTAGCATTGATGGTCATTGATGTGGAAACATTTTCCAGTTTGATACCATCGAAGAGTAACTGCATGTCTTCAATACTGTCGATAGCTACGCCTACTTTTCCTACTTCACCTTCTGCAAGTGGATGGTCGCTGTCGTATCCTATTTGTGTAGGCAGGTCAAATGCTACGCTCAATCCACTTACACCTTGTGATAGTAAATAATGATACCGTTTATTGCTTTCTTCAGCGGTACTGAAGCCGGCATACTGTCGCATCGTCCACAGTTTGCCTCTGTACATATCGGGTTGTATGCCTCGTGTAAAAGGTGCTTCGCCCGGCTTTTCGTTCATAGGCGAATAAGACGCAGCATGTGTATCATAAACTTTATTGATTTCAATGCCGCTGTCGGTATATTTTTTTTCTTCACTCATTACATTAGCTTTTTGGCTTCATGGTTTAGTTCTTTCAAAACAAGATCATGCAAAGCTCCGTCGGGCTGTGCCAATACCAGTTCCATAATTTTTTTATTCAGGTCGGCGGCCGAAGCATTTAAGGGAAGTGAAGCCGCTACGCGGTTTATGAGCATGATATTTTGTTCTTTTAAATTGCACACCGCATCCCACCCGCTTTGGCTTACATACAATTGTTGTGTGCTGTTGTATTCAAATTCATGTTTGATATTTTCTGTGAGTATGATTTTCATTTCCAGGGCCGAGATTCCCGGCTGATTCAACCGGCTAATTAGATTAGGTAAAGCAATTCTTTCGGTAAGCAGTACGAGCCTTTCATAAGCCTGAAGCCGAAGTGGTGTAGTGTTTATTTTATCGGGCTGAATGATATTTTGCTGGGGACGACGCAGCAGACTGATGACGGCGATAATAACAGCCATAGCAGACACTATCAGACTAATTGTTGAGGTTTGCATTTGGTTTTTGGGTTGTTTATTTACAAAAATAGCCTGAAAGCCACTTGAAAGCCCATTTTGTTTTAGTCGTGTATATTTTCCTTTTTACGAAAATGAGGATTTGTGGGCTGCCGGAAACTTGTTTTACTTTTGCATGATGGAAACAACAACGATAGTACCGGTGTCTTTTACCGAAGGCGCTATTGCCGAAATTAAAAGATTGATGCAGGCAGATGGGTTCGACAAAACCCAAAAGTTGCGAGTAGGCGTGAAGGGTGGTGGCTGTTCGGGTATGACCTACCTCTTAGGCTTTGATCAACCAAAGGAAAATGATTTTCATTTCATTGCTTCGGGTGTAGATTGCGTAATGGAAAAGGCACATGAAATTTATTTATTAGGAATGCAGATAGACTGGCAGGATGGATTAAATAGCCGTGGTTTTACTTTTAAAAATCCAAATGCAAGTGCAACTTGTGGCTGCGGTACTTCTTTTGCTGTATGATTTTTTTTTGAGCGCATAAAAAAACCTCCCTGTCGGAGGTTTTTTTATTTGTAAGTTATTATAGGCTTTAGCTCTTCTTCTCTTTTGATTTCTTTTCTCCCAATCCTTTTTTGCCGGCAAGGTCAACCAGTATGGGTGCTGCCACAAAAATAGATGAATAAGAACCGGTGATTACACCAATCAACATGGCAAATGAGAAACCACGTGTAACCTCACCACCAAAAATAAACAGAATCAAAATAGTAAGGAATACGGTAAGCGATGTCATAATGGTACGACTCAATGTCTCATTAATCGCACGGTTGATGGTTTCGCCCAGCGGCGCATTCGGATAAAGTCTTCTGTCTTCACGAATACGGTCAAATACAATCACCGTATCATTCATAGAGAAACCGATAACGGTCAATATCGCCGCAATAAAGTGCTGATCAATCTCAAGTGGGAAGGGCACAATTGCCTTAGCAAACGAGAATACAATCAATGTAACAAATACGTCGTGCAATAATGAGAAGATAGTACCCATAGAATATCGCCAGTCGCGGAAACGAATGAAGATATAAAGGAAGATAACGATCAACGCAAAGATGGTAGCCTTTACCGCTCCTTTTCTTAAGTCATCGGAAATCGTGGGTAATACCTTGTCTGATGATTGTTTGTATTTTGAATTAAAATCTGCATAGGTAATTCCCTGAGGCAGATAATTTTTCAAACCATTCATCAACGTATGCTGTACAGTAGAGTCCGCTGTCTTACTGGTGTTGTTGATTTGATACGATGTTGTAATGTCAAGTGTAGAATTGCCCCCCACCGTTTTTACCACGGGGTTTTCTCCATCAAATGCATCACGAAGATCATCTCTCAGTTGATCAATATTTTCTACCGGCTTTTCAAATGCGATACGATAGCTGCGGCCTCCTTTAAATTCTACACCCTCATCAAAACCGTTAAATAAAGCAGCTACACCACCAACGATGACAAAAGCAGAAATGATGTAAGCAACTTTTCTATATTCAATAAATTTGAATTTAGCGTGCCTGAATATTCTTCTGGAAATTCCGGTAAAATAAATCAGGTGCTTTTTCTTACTGGTAAACCACTCGGTAATCCAGCGGCTTACTAATATACCACAGAATAAGGATAGGAGGATACCCAGTATTTGCGTGGTGGCAAAACCTTTTACAGGACCCAATCCAAAGTAGAAAAGGATAATGGCTGTTAATAAAGTAGTAACGTGTGCATCTAATACCGGAGGCAGTGAACGCTTGTAACCTTCATTGATGGCAGGTATATAACCTTTGCCCTTGGTCAACTCTTCTTTTATACGTTCATAAATAATTACGTTAGTATCAACCGCCATACCAATGGTAAGTACCAAACCTGCGATACCGGGAGCTGTAAGCGATGCACCCAAACCGGATAACACACCCACCGTAAACAATAAGTTTAAGATCAATGCAATATTCGCAACCCAGCCACTGGTGTTGTAGTACAACAACATCAACAGGAAGATGACAATAAATGAAATCAGAAAAGCTGTTGTGCCACCTTTCACGGCTTTTTGTCCCAGTGTAGGCCCTACTTCTGTTTCCTGAACAATTTTTGCTGGCGCAGGCAGTTTACCAATTTTTAAAATTTTGGCAAGATCTTTTGCCTGTTCTATTGTATAGTTGCCACTGATAACGGAAGTACCATCCATAATGGCATCGTTAACATTTGGCGCTGTTTGAACAATGCCATCTAAAACAACTGCCACCGGTCTGTCAAGATTTTCAGTTGTCATTTTTCCCCACATCTCTTTACCGGCTCTGTTCATTTCCATTACTATCTCTACTTTGTTGTATTGATCGTAACGGCCAAAAGCTTCAGTAATTACACCGCCATCTAATCTGGGTGCCGAAAGACCTTTTGTTTTTAATGCATAAAGTGCCAACCTGTCGCCACCTTTTCCGGTTACTGATTTTTCAGGTGTGCCATAAGCAAAAACTGCATCGCCGGGGAAGAAGCTTCTGTATTCATTCAAAATGGCGTTCATACGAGCCGTATCTTTCAATGCTACTGTACCTACAGCAGCAGGAAAAAGATCTTTACTTCTTTTTGACTTACCATAAGATGCAAAACCGGAAGGCTCTAAAAATTTATCAAGCGTTACTTTTTCTCCGGTAGTTGTTGTTTGCGTTTGTGTTACAGTATTATTAGTATCGTTATCCAGATTTTGTGCCGTACCTGAATCGTTTGGCTGCTTTGGCGTTAATGAATCGGGTCTTGTAGTTGAATCTGCTTTTTTAGTAGAATCTACTACGCCGCCATATTTTTTATTAAAGGCTTCAAATGTTTTATTCCATGCATCCGCATAATTGGCATCGCCGGCTGTATAGAGTTCCCAAAACTCCAGATCGGCAGTGCTTTGCAAATTGGCTCTTACCCTTTCTTTATCTTTTACACCGGGCAGGTCAATATTGATAATTTCCTTTTCAGGGTTTTTATTAATATTGGGCTGTGCTACACAAAACTGGTCAATACGCTTGGTTAAACGATCAAATGTAGTTTCAAAAGCTTCGCTTGCCTGGCTGCGTATATATTTTTTTACAGCATCATCGCTTGACTTAATATCAATTTTGCCGGCACTTGCAGCGGCAAATAAAGTTGCCAAAGGACGAGTGGGCTCCAGTTTGCGATACTCTTCTATAAACAAAGTGATAAAATCAGCATCACTGTTTGCTTTTCTATTATCAGCATTTACCAATGCCTTTAGAAAATTGGGGTCTTTGGAATTGTTGGCCAGCGATTTTAGCAATCCCGTCATTTCCACTTCCAATGTTACGCTCATACCACCTTGAAGATCCAATCCCAGATTTAATTCCTCCGACTTGGCTCTTTGATAACTCATCTTACCATTGATACCATAGGTAAGCGTTTTGTCTTTGGTACTGTCTTCAAAATGGCGGAGACGGGCATCATAAAACTTCTTCAATGAATCAGGCAACTGATCCAGATTCTTAATCTTAATAGCTTCGGGAAATTTAGCGTTCAGTTCTTTTCTGGCTTTAGCCTCCAGTTTTCTTTCATGATTGCGAACAAACCATGTAAAAGATAATTGATAAAGCGAATAGATAATCAGGAGGATTGTAAAAAAACGAACCAGTCCTTTGAGTTGCATACTATAAGCGGTTTACATTGTTGGGTAATGCCCCCGGTACGGCAATGCGGTATGGGGGCAATATAAAATTTTTAAGGACGGCAAAGATAGGGGTTTCGCAACGAAATCAGGGCTTGATTTTGAGGCAATTAATGTTGGCCATATTAATAGCAAATGCACTTTTAAAAAGGCTATTATCGCCTGATTTAGGCCTATTTGTTTTAGGTTTGCAGCTTTCAGGATTTTGTCACTTTTTAATCCTTTACTATGCAGTTATCTTCATTTCTTAATCGTTTTAACGAGCCCGAAACTTTAAAAATGGCCAAAATGGGGCGTGAACTCCGTTCACAGGGCTTTGATGTTATAGATATGAGCCTGGGCGAACCCGACTTTGACACACCAACGCATATAAAAGATGCTGCCATTCAAGCCATACATGATAACTGGACACACTATCCTCCCGTTGCCGGTTTTTTAGATTTAAGAGAAGCCGTTTGTACTAAATTGAAAAGGGACAATCAGATTGATTATAAACCCGAAAATATTGTGGTATCTACCGGAGCCAAACAAAGCCTGGCCAATGCTATTCTGGCCATTGTAGATGAAGGCGATGAAGTAATTATTCCTACGCCATACTGGGTTACTTATAGCGAACTCGTAAAAATTGCAAAAGGAAAGGTGGTGGAAGTTAAAACTGCATTAAGCCGGGATTTTAAAATGACGCCTGCTATGCTGGAAGCTGCCATTTCACCACATACCAAACTATTCATGTTTTCATCTCCCTGCAACCCAAGTGGCACTGTTTATAGCAAACAAGAGTTACAGGAGCTGGCCGATGTTTTTAAAAAACATCCCGATATTTTTATTTTGTCCGATGAGATATATGAATATATCAACTACAAAGGCGGACATTATAGCATAGCGCAAATTCCTGAAATGAAAGAAAGGGTAATTATTGTAAATGGGTTGAGCAAAGGCTTTGCAATGACGGGCTGGCGACTGGGTTACATTGCTGCAAATGCCACAGTAGCCAAGGCTTGCGAAAAAGTACAGGGACAGTTTACCAGCGGCGCCAATTCCATAACACAAAAAGCAGCGGTAACAGCACTTACTGCCGACCTGCGCCCCTCCATGGAAATGAAAGAAGAATTTGCCCGTCGTAGAAGCCGGGTGCTTGAGTTGTTGAAAGATATTCCCGGGCTGCCGTGTAGTGCACCGGATGGCGCTTTTTATGTTTTTCCTGATGTGAGTTATTATTACGGGAAATCAGACGGAGAAACAAAAATTGAAAATGCAAGCGGCCTTAGTTTGTATTTATTGAGCAAGGCGCATGTAACATCGGTAATGGGCGATGCATTTGGCGAGCCGGCCTGTGTACGTTTTTCATTTGCCAACAGTATGAAAAATATTGAGGAAGGATGGAAGCGTATTAAAACCGCACTCGCAGCGCTTACATAGCAGCCGTTGCCATTGTTCTCAATTTTTTATCAAGCGCTAATACCTGAGGTATGAGTAAAGTTGATTCATCGTTATGGATTATATAATCACAGCGACGCATCTTTTCAGCTTCATCCATTTGCCGGTTTATTCTTTTTTGCACATCTGCTTCAGTTAGGTTATCTCTTTGCATCACTCGTTTGATGCGTAATGCTAACGGTGATGATACGCCTATAATGGCATCAAGATGCTTATGAGCATCACTTTCAAAAAGTAATGCCGCTTCTTTAATGATGTAAGGCCCTTTTTGTTCGGCTATCCATTCATTGGCAGCACGAATAGTGGCGGGATGGGTAATTGAATTTAAAATTTCTAATTTTTGTTTATCTGCAAATACGATTGAAGCAAGATAAGAGCGGTTCAGTTTATGGTTAGTATAAGCTGCTGTTCCAAAATTTTTGATGATTTGTTTTTTTAATTCCGCATCCGTATTCATCAGTTCTTTGGCAGCATCATCGGCATAATAAACAGGTATGCCCAGTGTTTCAAAAATTTTTGCCACGGTTGATTTGCCACTGCCAATGCCTCCTGTAAGTCCAATTTTCAGCATATTGATTTTTGGAGAGATAAAACTCAATCTTAAGCCCAAGATAAAACAAAACCCGGAAGTTGTCCTCCGGGTTTATGAATAAAGATTTGAAAAATTATTTTATGGCAGTTGTTGCAGCAGGTTTATTCAGTGCTGCTGTCCAATCCATACTGATGGCGCTTTTTTCTATTTTAAGATAGCTGCCGGGGCTTACTTCTATTTGCAGTGTACCATCTTCATTTACTTTGTTGATGGTGCCATGTATGCCGGCAATGGTTACTATTTTATCTCCTTTGCCTATTTCCTCAATAAACTTTTTTTGATTTTTTGCTCTTTTTGATTGCGGGCGAATGAAAAACAGCCAGAACACCAAAATCATCAGAGGCAGAAAAATCAGCGACATGATGTTGGATGAGTTGCCACCTTTTGCCTGATCTCCTCCCTGTGGTGGCATACACGATACAAATACTAAAGTGGTAATTACAAAAAGAGAAACACGATTTAAAATTGATTTCATTATACTTGGTTTAAAATTAAAAACGAAAAATTATTCTTTCATGTCACCTTCAAATGTGAGGGTGTAGTCAGTTTGTGGCTTGGTATTGGCTTTTACAAAAATGTGTTTTGAAATATGACCGCTGCCGCTTCCGTTAAACTTAGCTCTGATCACACCTTCTTCGCCCGGGGCAAAGGGTTTTTGTGGTTTTTCGGGAATGGTACAGCCGCAGGATGCAGAAACATCTTTAATAATAAGATTTTTATCGCCGGAATTTTTAAAGCGAAACGATACTTCAATTGACTGATCTTTTACCAGGGTTCCCAGATTGGTGTTGATGGAGTCAATCCATTGAATGCTTGTCAGCGTAGCCGGATCATCGGCAATGGGTTGGCCATTTGCATCAGTTTTAGAAGTGGTGGATTCGGCAATGGAACCGGAGCCATTTTTATCTTTCGACTTACAGGCTGCAAAAGAAAAAACAACAGCAGTTAAAAGAAGAATTTTTTTCATGGTCCAATAAAATTTGTGCGCAAATTTAAGCGAAATGATGAAAGCATTTAAAGATTGCTGTTATGTTAACATCAGTTTCGTTTTTTATACTCTGTTTTATTCATTTTACCCTGTTGTACCAGCTCTTTATTAATATTATCTAATATACCATTTACAAAATGACCGCTTTGTGGTGTGCTGTAATCTTTGGCCAGGTCGATATATTCATTAATGGTAACCTTGGGCGGAATGGTTTCAAAATAAAGAAACTCGGCTACACCCATTTTCATCATAATCATGTCCAGCAGGGCAATTCTTTCGGGATCCCAGTTTTTTAATTTAGGTATGATGACGGATTGCAGATATTCATTTTTCTCCAAAACGGTTTTCAATAATGTCTTTGCAAACATTTCTTTGTCGGCTCCCAAAAGCTGGGTAAAGGAAAAGGAGCCCGGTTTTTGAATATAGGCTGCCAGCAGCAGTACTACCATTTCGCCATCATCATCCCAGTTAGAAAAATTATCTTCAAAATGTGCAACTGCTGTTTCATTTGATAGTATCAAATCATTTAATATGAATTCCAGTATTTTTCTTTCACCGGCTTTGTCTCTTCCTGTTGTGTTGATGTATGTTTTATACTCCGGTGTTTCTGTCAGGGTCAGATAAATTTTTCTGATAAGCTCTTTATCCGTACTCAGTTCCGGTTTCAGTTTTTTAAACTGCTCTTGTAGTGAAGTGTCTTCATAAATTTTCAACAACACTTCATTTCCGGCAATTTTGGTATTTACATTCAGGTCGTCGGCCGAGGGCAAATGTTTTGAAGCCCGCTGGTGTGCATCTTTTTCGGCGTAGCGAGCCATTTCACTTAAAAAATAAATCAGATAAACCAGCAATGCACGGGTTTGATGAAAGTGTTGTTCCAATAATTTTTGAGGATCGGTTGTATTGCCTTCCAGGGTATTCACGGTATAAATCGTCTGCATTACTTTCACCCTGATGTTTCTTCTGCTGATCATTGCGTAAGAGCTTTTTTTGTCCGAAGAACCCCTTCGGAAGGGGGCGAAGATACAGCTAACTATCAAAGGAATAAATATATGCACTGCATTGTTTTCTGAAACTTTGTCTATAACTGACCGGCTTTTTGTTTTTGAAACCTGACAAGTTTTTCGGTAATGTGAAAATTTGGCAATAACCCAACATTGCGGCACAGTATTTCCTGTACCTTCGCCGCCCGGTTTTCCGGGTTTCTATTAAATTAAACAATAAATCAATACAACTATGGCTAAAAAAGTAAGCGTTACCCCACTGCACGACAGGGTAATTGTAAAAGCTGCTCCCGCCGAAGAAAAAACAGCAGGCGGCATCATCATCCCCGACACAGCTAAAGAAAAACCACAACGTGGTACGGTAATCGCCGCAGGGCCCGGCAAAAAAGATGAGCCCGTAACCGTAAAATCAGGCGATACGGTTTTGTATGGTAAATATGCCGGAACTGAAATTCAGATTGACGGTGAAGATTATCTGATTATGAGAGAATCTGATATTCTGGCAATTGTATAAGCCAAAAAACTGTAAAGCATCGTGCATGATGCACAATAGCATTACCGAACGATGAAGTGTGCGACGCAACATAATCACAATAGTAGCAATGCTGCCCGGCACCAAATTAATATCAAATAAATTTTAAAACTTTTTAAAATAATAAAAATGGCAAAACAAATATTTTTTGAACTGGAAGCAAGAAATCGCATGAAAAAAGGCGTGGATACACTTGCTAATGCAGTGAAAGTAACATTGGGACCCAAGGGCCGCAATGTAGTATTAGAGAAAAAATTCGGCGCACCTGCCGTTACTAAAGACGGAGTTACCGTTGCAAAAGAAATTGAACTGGAAGACCCTATTGAAAATATGGGTGCTCAAATGGTAAAGGAAGTAGCTTCTAAAACTGCCGACATTGCAGGCGATGGAACTACTACGGCTACCGTACTGGCACAGTCTATCATCAGCGAAGGATTGAAAATGGTGGCTGCCGGTGCAAATCCTATGGATTTAAAACGCGGTATTGATAAAGCGGTTGCCAAAGTGGTAGAACATTTGAAAAAACAATCTCAAACGGTAGGCAACGACAGTAATAAAATTCAGCAAGTGGCTGCTATTTCTGCCAACAATGATGCAGAAATAGGTAAACTGATTGCAGAAGCCATGAAGAAAGTAGGTAAAGAAGGTGTAATAACTGTGGAAGAAGCAAGAGGTACCGAAACTACGGTTGAAGTAGTAGAAGGTATGCAGTTTGACCGTGGTTATATCTCTCCTTATTTTGTTACCAACAGCGAGAAGATGGAAGCCGAAATGGAGAATCCATACATTTTGATTTATGATAAGAAGATCAGCAATATGAAAGACATTCTTCATATTCTGGAAAAAGTAGCACAGGGCGGCCGTCCTTTATTGATTATTGCCGAAGACCTGGAAGGTGAAGCACTGGCTACATTGGTCGTAAACAAACTTCGTGGTACTTTAAAAGTAGCTGCTGTAAAAGCACCCGGCTTTGGCGACCGCAGAAAAGAAATGCTTCAGGATATTGCAGTGCTTACAAAAGGTATTGTAATCAGCGAAGAGCAGGGTTATAAATTAGAAAATGCTGACCTTAGCTATCTGGGTACGGCTACCTCTGTTACCATCGATAAAGATAATACAACCGTAGTAGGTGGTAAGGGGAAGAAAGAAGATATTACCGCACGCATCAATCAGATAAAAGCACAGATAGAAGTTACTACATCTGACTATGATAAAGAAAAATTACAAGAGCGTTTGGCTAAGTTGAGCGGTGGTGTTGCCGTATTGAATGTAGGTGCAGCTACCGAAGTAGAAATGAAAGAAAAGAAAGACCGTGTAGATGATGCCTTGCATGCAACTCGTGCGGCAGTAGAAGAAGGCATTGTAGCTGGTGGTGGCACAGCTTTTATACGTGCAGTAGAATCTTTAGACAAATTTAAAGGTGCCAATGAAGATGAAACTACCGGTGCTGCTATCGTAAGAAGAGCATTGGAAGAGCCACTGCGTCAGATAGTAGCGAATGCCGGTGTAGAAGGTTCTGTGGTTGTAAATAAAGTAAAAGACGGAAAAGCTGATTTTGGCTTTAATGCCCGTACTGAAGAGTATGAAAATATGCTGAAAGCAGGTATCATAGACCCAACTAAAGTTGCGAGAGTAGCTTTGGAAAATGCAGCTTCTATTGCCGGTATGTTGCTCACTACCGAATGTGTAGTTGCCGATAAACCAAAGAAAGAAGAAGCACCACATAGCCACGGCGCACCGGGCATGGGCGATATGGGTTACTAAAAATAAAATGACCGTTTATACTGCAAATCCCGCTTTAGTCAAGGCGGGATTTTTTATTAGGAAGTCTAAGTTTCTTGGAATAAAAAAAACCTTAATTTTAAGGCCGAAAGCAGGTGGCTTATTTTGGAGTAATTTTTTTAAGTAAAATTATTTTGCGTATTGAAATTTTTACATAGCTAATTCTTATTGTTTTTTTCATGCAATGGTTATCTGTGTTTACGAAAAATCATAGCCAAATTCATACTTCAAGATATATTCCTGCTCAAAATTTTTATCTAACCAATTTTTAAAAAAACCATCTTTTATGAGTAAAATCTACAAAGCATTACTGACTTTTTCTTTTATCGTCAGTATTTCAATTTCGGTTTCCGCTCAGGAGTCTTATTGGACTTCCAAGTCAGACAAGAGCGGAATAACTACCGACAAAGCGGTTGCCCGATTAGCTTATCCAAAAGAGTTTAAACTCTTTACTTTGGACATAGCTCCACTCAGGCAAAAGCTATTTAGTATTGTTGGCCTTAACGCAAGAGGTTCGTCAACTGTAATTTCTCTTCCTACAGCTGATGGTGGTATGGAGCAATTTGAAGTGGTTGAAGCATCAAACTTTGAACCTGCTTTACAGGAAAGATTTCCTGAAATCAGGGCTTATTCCGGTAAAAGCCTTACACATCCGGGTTCAACACTCAAATTGAGTATTGCCCCAAATGGTATTCAAACAATGGTATTCCGCACCGATGGTATGCCCAATGAATACATTGAACCTTATTCTGAAGATCATACAATTTATTCGGTATTTAAATCTCAGAGAAGAAAAGGCGACTTACCCTGGGTTTGTTCTACTCCCGATGAAAAAATTGCTACAAGTTTGCAAAATCAGGTTTATTCAAACAGCCCTATGAGCAATGCAGGGCAACTTAAAACCATGCGTCTAGCTCAGTCCTGTAATGGTGAATATTCCAACTATTTTGGAGCATTTAATAGTGGGCAGGTTGCACTTGTGCTTGCTGCATTTAATGCCACTATTACTCGTTGTAATGGATGTTATGAGAAAGATCTGGCAATTCATCTTAATTTAATTGCTAATACTACTGCGGTTATTTATTATGATCCTCTCACCGACCCTTACACATCAATGGCTAACTGGAACAATCAATTACAAGCTACTTTGACTGCTAATATTGGCGAAGCCAATTACGACATTGGCCACATGTTTGGTGCCAGTGGCGGCGGTGGTAATGCAGGTTGTATTGGTTGTGTATGTGTTGACGGCCAGAAAGGCAGAGGAATTACTTCACCTGCAGATGGTATTCCTATGGGCGACAACTTTGATATCGACTATGTAGCGCATGAAGTAGGTCACCAAATGGGGGGTAATCATACCTTCTCATTCCAAACTGAAGGAACTGGTGTTAATAAAGAAGTAGGCTCCGGCATTACTATTATGGGATATGCTGGTATCACTCCACAGGATGTAGCGCCACATTCTATTGATATTTATCATGAAGCTACTATTCAGCAGATTCAGAATAATATGGCCGGTAAATCATGCCCAATCACTACATCACAGGCTGGATTGAATGCAACTCCTGTGGTAGCAGCATTGACAAACTATACCATTCCGCCTAACACACCTTTTGCTCTTACCGGCTCTGCTACTGATGCTGATGCCGGTGATGTACTTACTTATTGCTGGGAGCAGAATGATGACGGTGCCGGGCAAACAGGTGCAAATAGTGTTGCAAGACAAAATAAACCTACGGGGCCGAATTGGCTGACCTTTCCTGCAACGACCAGCCCAACAAGGTTAATGCCTCGTTTAGCAACTATTCTTGCCGGTAATTCAATAACTGGCCCATTACCTGGCGGTGATGCAGGTGCAAATATTGAAGCCCTCAGTACTGTAAGTAGGACTTTAAATTTCAGATTAACTGCAAGAGACAATCGTCCTTACAATAGCGGTACCGGTGAAGTTGGACAAACGAATTTCGCAGATATGACTGTTACAGTTGATGCATCAAATTATTCTGCGTTTTTAGTTACATCTCAAAACACTGCGGTTAGTTATCCTGCCGGATCTACGCAAACTGTTACTTGGTCTGTTGGTAATACAACAAATGCACCTATTAGTGTTGCCAATGTGAAGATTTCATGGTCGACAGATAACGGTATTACTTTTACTACTTTGATAGCAAGTACTGCAAATGATGGTAGTGAAACATTTACGGTACCTGGTACTGTAACTACTCAAGGACGTATTAAAGTGGAAGCTATTGGTAATATCTTCTTTGATATTAATAATGCACCTATCTCAGTTACTGTTCCATTGGTAGGATTTACTTTCGGTGCTCCAACTTCAGGCTCTGCTGCTTGCCCTGCAGCCGGACCTATTACAGCTACTTTGCCGGTTAACTTCTCCGGAGGTTATACTGGCCCGGTTACAGTTTCTTACCTTTCAGGAGCACCTACAGGAACTACTGTTTCTGTTTCTCCAAGTTCATTTACTGCTAATGGTAGTGCTACAGTTTCATTAAATGGAACAGGATCTTTGGCTCCGGGCACTTATACAGTAGTGATACAAGGAACAGGCCCGGCTCCGGCTGTTACTCAAACAGCTAACGTGAGCTTCACTGTAAATCCTGGTAGCGGCCCTTCTATTTCTGTTCATCCAGCGAGCCAAACAACTTGTGTGGGAACAGCGGTTAACTTCAGCGTTACTGCCAGTGGTGCTCTTTCTTATCAATGGGAGTACAGTACCAATGGTGGTACTACATGGAATATTATTGCTGGTGCTATTGGTAGTAGTTATAATTTCCCAAGCCCAACAGCAGCTCACAACAACTGGCAATTCCGTTGCTTGGTTACCGGCCAGTGCGGCGTTACCAATTCTAATGCTGCCGTGCTTACTGTAAATACTGCCCCTGCAGTTACCGGTCAGCCTGCAAACCTTGCAGTATGCTCTGGAAGTGCAGCTTCTTTCACAGTTACAGCTACCGGCTCTTCTTTAGGTTATCAATGGGAATTAAGTACAGATGGTGGTACCACATGGAATCCAATTGCTGGTGCTACCAGCGCTACTTATTCCATTGCATCAACTGTAATTGGTCAAAACAGTCACAGATTCCGTTGTGTGGTTTCAGGCGCTTGTACTCCAGCGGCTACTTCTGCATCTGCTACACTTACCGTAAACTCTTCAGTAACTGTAACCAGCAATCCTGCTAACCAAACCATTTGCGAAGGCACAGGCACCAGCTTTAGTGCAGCAGCGAGCGGCAGTGGTCTCAACTATCAGTGGGAAGTAAGCACTGATGGTGGCGCTACCTGGAATAATGTTTCCAACGGTGCTAATTATTCCGGTGCAGGTACACCTACACTTACATTAATTAATACACCGCCAACCTTCAATCAAAACAGGTACAGATGTAATATCTCAAGTCCTCCATGTACGCCGGGTATTACAGCTTCTGCATTACTTACAGTTAATTCTTATCCTGTAATTACGGCACAGCCTGTAAGTCAGACCTTCTGCGAAGGAAGCAATGTAACATTATCTGTAAACGCCACTACTTCTGTGGGTGCACTTACATATCAATGGCAGGCAAGTACCAATGGTGGTGCTACCTGGTTCAACCTGGTATTCCCTACTTCTTCGCTTACACCTACTAATAACAGTACATTAGTACAAAATAATGTTCCTGCTATTCAAAACGGTTACAGATATCGTTGCGCAGTTACTGCAGGTTGCGGTACTACGTTTACCAATGCAGCAATATTTACAGTGAATACTTATCCTGTTATTTCTTTAAATGCTTTACCAAAACCAGTTTGTGTATCCGATGCAGCATTCAATCTTTCTGCATCTTATGGCGGTGGCGTTTGGTCGGGCACAGGTGTTACAGCAGGTGGATTATTTACTCCATCAGCAGCCGGAATAGGCAACCATACTGTTACTTATACAGCAACCAATGCTGGTTGTACCAAAGCAGCCAGCTCTCAGGTTCAGGTATATGAGTGTGCCGACAGACACAGAAAACTGAATCAGAAGCATGCTGTATTAATTATGCCTAATCCAAATAATGGTAATTTCAGTTTGAAGCTGAACACTGACCTTTATACTACATTAGGCGTAAAAGTATATGGTGCCGATGGCAGACTATACAGAACATATAGCTATTCTGGCTTGACTTATGGTAGTGTAATCCCAATGGATCTTACTTCAGTAGCTCAGGGCACTTATTATCTGTATATGTACAACAGCGAAAACGGCTTCATCAGTCGTGGCGATGGTATCATTATCAAACACTAATCGGGTATTAATACCTAAATAATAAAAACCGTTCTGCAACCAATGCAGAGCGGTTTTTTTTGTTTAATAAAATCAACCAATCAACCAACTCTCCACCTTTCCCCCTTCCATCATTTCTGCTTACCTTTGCACCCTCAAAAAAATCAATCATGATCAGTGTAAGAGATTTGAAACTTGCCTATGGGAAAAGGGTTCTTTTTGAAGAAGTAAACCTGAATTTTACCAAAGGGAATTGTTATGGTATTATAGGAGCCAATGGTGCAGGAAAAAGTACTTTCTTAAAAATACTGAGTGGCAAAATAGAACCCAACAAAGGCAGTGTTGAAATCACACCCGGCGAACGGATGGCTGTTTTAAAACAAAACCAGTTTCAGTTTGACGAAGAAACTGTATTAAACACCGTGATGATGGGCCACACCAAACTTTGGCAGGTGGCGAAGGAGCGGGAAAGCATTTATGCACTTGCCGATTTTACCGAAGAAGATGGAATAAGAGCCGGAGAACTGGAAGGTGAGTTTGGCGAAATGGGCGGCTATACTGCCGATAGTGATGCGGCTACATTAATAAGCGAATTGGGCGTTGCGGAAGCTTATCATCAATCATTGATGAAAGATATTCCGGCTACATTAAAAGTAAGGGTGCTGCTGGCACAGGCATTATTTGGCAATCCTGATATTTTATTGCTTGATGAGCCTACCAATGGTTTGGATATAGAAACCATAAGTTGGTTAGAAAATTTTCTGGCCGATTATCAAAATATTGTATTGGTAGTAAGCCACGACCGTCACTTCTTAGATGCCGTGTGTACCCATGTAGCCGATGTGGACAGGCAGAAAATTAAAATATTTACCGGTAACTATACATTCTGGTACGAGTCATCACAATTGATGGCCCGCCAGGTGAATGATAAGAATAAAAAGACAGAAGAAAAAAGACAGGCGTTGATTGACTTCATTGCACGCTTTAGCGCCAATGCAAGTAAAAGTAAGCAGGCTACATCAAGAAAGAAAGCGCTGGAAAAGCTGACCATTGAAGAAATAGAACCCAGCTATCGTAAATATCCCGGCATTATTTTTCAGCAGTTGCGAGAAGTGGGCAATCAGATACTCAATGTAGAGAAATTGAAAAAAACGGTGGACGGTCGTGTATTGTTTGCCGATGTTACATTTACTATAAACAAAGGAGATAAAATTGCATTGCTGAGCCGCGACCCATTGGCGGTTACCAGTTTCTTCAATATCATTACGGCAGAAACCATGGCCGACAGTGGTTCTTACGAATGGGGAAGCACCGTTACGCATGCTTATCTGCCACAGGAGAATGCAGAATATTTTGGACAAGACATAAACCTGATGGACTGGCTGCGCCAATACGTACCCGATCATGTAAAAGATGTGGATGAGCCATTTCTAAGAGGTTTTCTTGGCAAAATGCTTTTTAGCGGTGATGATGTAATGAAAAAAACCAACGTACTGAGCGGTGGCGAAAAAGTGCGATGTATGCTCAGCAGGATGATGCTGCAAAGCCCCAATGTGATATTGCTGGATCAGCCTACAAACCATTTAGATCTTGAAAGTATTCAAAGCTTCAATGAGCAGTGTACAGCTTACAAAGGAATTGTAATCCTCACCAGCCACGACCATACATTTATGCAAACCGTAGCCAATCGTGTAATAGAGTTGACACCGAAAGGAATCATTGATCGTTTAATGACCTTTGATGAATATCTGGAAGACGAGAGAGTCAAAGCGTTGAAAGAAGAATTATATAATTAACAGAATCAAGAATAATATTAATAGCCTTTCTCTTGTAAGAAGGGCTTTTTTATATTTATTCGTGCCCATTCGTGTGCATTAGTAGTTAGAAATATTTCGTGCCCATTCGTGGCTAGAAATATTTCGTGTCCATTCGTGTGTTTTCGTGGCAAAAAATCATTCGAGTCCATTCGTACAGTTTCGTGGCAGAAAAACCTTTCGTGTCATTTCGTCTGAAGTCTTCAAATTAATTTTTGCAACCAAATTATTGAAGCTTCTGGCACAACATTTGACAAATGGGCTGCAAATCGTACTATTATGAAATTAAAAACATCATTATTCGCATTGCTCTCAGTAGCTGCATTAAGTGCTAATGCCCAAACCATCAAGGCAGGGCTCAATTTTGCAAACATTACCATAACCAACGACGGCGATGTGGACAAAAACAAAATGCTCACCAGTTTTCACGTAGGCTTCAACGGCGATGTAAAAATTGCACCCTCAATCTATTTCCAACCCGGAATTTTGATAACTGGCAAAGGCTCAAAAACTTCATCAGGCAACCCATCCGGCAGTACTTATTTCCAGGCAACATCCAGCCCGTTGTATGTAGAAGTGCCAGCCAATTTTGTATTTAAATCTCCCGGCAAAACAGTAAATATTTTTGGTGGCGTGGGCCCTTACATCGCAGTAGGTATCGCCGGCAAAAACAAAACCGAAGGAAAATTTCTGGGCGTTGCCTTTAAATCAGAAGAAAATATCAAGTGGTCGGATGATGACCCTACCACATTGGACTATGAAGAAGGCTCAGGGTATGGCATTATGAGAAGATTTGACTATGGCGTAAACGCACTGGCAGGAGTGGAGTTTAAACAAACCGTTATTTCTATTGGCTATGGATTTGGCCTTGCAAAATTACAATCAGGAAGCAACAGCAGTGCCGATGACAAAAACAAACATCGGGTACTTAGCTTATCAGTAGGCTTCAAATTATAATTGCAGTAAATATTATTTTCTGCTGAAAGAAAATTCCGGCAATCGTCGGAATTTTTTTTATGCCAAATTTTCACAGTTTCATTTGAAACCATTTCAATAAATACAGTTCAATCTGAAACTAATTTTTTATTACAATTAAAATCACCCAATCACCCAATCACCCATTCAACTATCATTCACCTACTATTCAACCTTTCAACTAATCTACCAATCACCTAACCAACAAACCACCCCACCACCCCACCACCATATTCCTTATCTTGCGCCCCATGCGATATACCAAATGGATAGGACTGGCGGCGGCTTTATTGCTGATCGTTGCGGCATTTTTACCTTGGGTAACCATTGAAGACCGTAACCTGACCATCACCGGAATCAATACACAGGGCACCAATTTTGGGAAACCTGCATACCTGCATTTTATCTTAACCGCTTTTTATATCGTATGTGTATTGGTGCAGCGAATTTGGGCCAAGCGTTTGAATCTTGCATTATCGGCAGTAAACATTGCCTGGGCTATTCGCAATTTCTTTATTATACCTGCCTGCCAGGGTGGCGATTGTCCTGCAAAACAATTAGGCATTTACCTGATGGCGCTTGCCTCACTCATTATGCTGATTGCGGCTTTATTCCCCGATATGAAAATTAAGGAAAAGAAAAAATAAGTAAACGGCCAGATTAATTTCTCATTAATTTTCTATCTCTCATTTTCTTTTATTGCTAATTGGTTTTCCTTTGCCTGAAATAGCAAACAGACCTCAATCAATTTTTTATAAATGTGGATAAATACCACACCCCGTCATGCTTTTATTTATTAAAAAAAACAATATTTGGAATAGCCTTTCCTCCCTGATTTTTCACATTACTGTTTATTAATTAAAATTTAATTGTATGAAAAAAGTTTACTTATTGATGGTGTTGGTGATGGCCTCAATTTTCAGCATGGGGCAAACCATTTTAACAAGTGATAATTTTGGAACTGTAGCACAAAATCCAATAAATAGAACAGGATGGGTTGCGGTTTCAACTGGATCAAGTAACTGGGAACTTAGAACTACTGGATCTAGTTCTGGATATTCTTGGACAAATCCTTCTTTCAGTGCATCTGGTGGCGCAAATGTTTTTACAAATTTATCAGGAGTAAGTATAACCAAGTCCTTAACTTATGATAATTCTTTATCAACTTCTGGTTATATAAATATTCAAGTTAGATTTGGTGGTGTAAAATCTGGTACAGTACCTAATCTAGACATTCAATATTCTACTGATGGGTCAAGCTATACAAGTGCAGGCACTGTAAGTCTTGGAACATCATGGTCGGCTTATACAATTAATTTGCCTTCTGCCGCAGAGGGTGCTTCAAATCTTAGAATACGATTTCAAATTGTAACAAATAATAATAGTAGCAACAACTTCAGGATAGACGATTTTCAAGTAGTTGGTATTTTGAATACACCTGCCGACGTAACCATTTCCGCCGGTGGCATCGGAGCTTCTACCGAAAACCAGGGAGCAACTGATGTTGTGTTACAACGTTATGATCTGGCAGTTACCAGTGCCAATGCCACACTCAATGGATTAACTGTAACTACGGCCGGCACCTATAGCGCATCCGATCTGGTAAATCTAAAAGTTCGTTATTCTGCCGATAATGTATTGGACGGTGGCGATGCTACCTTAAGTACCAAAACAACGGGGCTGGGTGCAGGCACACAGGTTTTTCCTTCATTTACCACGCAAACCATAAACAATGGTACAACGGGCTATGTATTTGTGACGGCCGATATTTCGGGCAGTGCCACCCCGGGCAATACCATCAACATAGGTACCACAGCCTTTAGTGATATTTCTTTTTTGGGCACCGTAAATAAAACCGGTACCGATCCGGTACCTGCAGCAGGCGTAAAAACCTTTGCGGCATTGGTACCTTCTATTGCAATTTCTGCTGCATCTCCAGCGGCAGGCAATATCAATCAGAACAGTACTAACAATGTCTTATATGGCGTGCAACTTAATGTTACGGTAAACAACGCTACTCTCAGCAGTGCAACCTTTACTACCGGCGGTACTTATCAGGTGTCCGATCTTCAGCCGAATAGTTTTAAACTGTGGATCAATAGCAGCAATAGTCTGAGTGGTGCTACACAACTGGGCACTGCACAGGCAATTGTTGCCTCCGGAAATACAATTACATTTAGCGGTTTGAGTGAACTAATTAATAATGGCAGCACTCGTTATCTGTTGGTAACAGCCGATGTGGCTTATAATGGAACAGCAGGAAACACAGTAAGCATTGCAGCTACACCTTTTAGTGATATTATTTTTGTATCGGGCACTAAAACCGGTACTGACCCCGTTGCAGCAGGTAACAATCAGACAATTGCTGCCGTTACTCCTTTAGTAACCATTACGCAAACAGGACCGTCGGCATCCAATGTTGCCAATGGTGCAAACAATGTATTCTTATATCAATGGAATGCTGCGGTTACGGCAAATGTTGCAGTCTTAAATTCATTTACTGTAAATACAGCAGGTACTTATGTTGTCAGCGATTTGGCAGCCAATAGTTTTAAACTGTGGTACAATAGTTCCGGTTCATTTGGCTCTGCTACACAAATCGGAACTTCTCAAGCAATAGTTGCTTCAGGCTCACCGGTTACCTTTAGTGGATTAACACAGCAAATTAATCCGGGAGCTACAGGATATTTTTGGGTAACTGTAGATGTTGATGCCGCTGCTACTTCCGGCAATACTATCAATATTGCATCAACCCCATTCAGCAATATTAGTTTTGCCACTGCTACATTAAGTGGTACCGACCCAATGGCTGCAGGTGGTGTAAAAACTTTTGAAGTAGTACCTGCTGCAGGTGAGATTGTAATTAATCAGTTTAACCCGGCATACAGTGGAGCAAGTGATGAATATATTGAACTGGTTAATAAAACAAATAAATCATTTGATCTTTCTCTAATGAGAATTTTTTATCAATCTGCTTCTGGTAGTGGAGGTAGTACCCTTGGGACATTATCAGGGATTATTCCACCTTATGGATATTGGTTGTTATCCACAAATGCAACTGTAACAGTTGGATTAACAAACTCTTTAGCAGCCGATAATGTAATTGGTGGAGGATTTGCAGCCGGTTCCGGTCAATTCGCCCTTCAGGTTATTTCTACCGGTGCAGTTATTGATGCATTAGGATATGGTTCTTTATCAGGCGGAACACTTTATGAAGGCACTGCAGCCGTTACGCCAAACAGTCCCGCAAATTCAGGTTTAAAAAGAAATGAAAGTGACGATACCAATAATAACAGTGCCGACTTTTCGCTGGTGCCCGTTGCAAATATTGATTTAAGAAACAGCAGCAGCAGATTGGCTCAGGCAGGCAGCACAGTTGCTGCAGGTACTTATACCCGTTTAGTTGTAAAAGGAAACTCAACAGCCGGTGGAAATATCACAGCAACGGACAGAGTGGAATTGCTCAACGGTACCTTTACATTGGGCAACAACAATCTTACTACTGATGAAGTAATGGGCGGTTCTGCTACTGCTTATGTCGTTACTGATGGTTCTGGTACATTAACTATTAATAACGTAGGTGCCACCAATGTGTTATTCCCCGTTGGGCCTTCCGGTGCTTTATATCATCCTGCCACCATTAATAACGCAGGTACCGTTGATAATTTCTCAGTGAAAGTTGCTTCCGCATCACCATCATGTGTTATTGCAGGTTATAGTGTAAATGCTACCTGGGATATTTCAGAAGCGGTAATCGGCGGCTCTAATTGTACTTTGTCTTTGGATTATACCGGCGCTACTACAGGAGGTTCTTATAACCCTTCTACTGCTCAGGTTATACATTGTTCCGGTGGCGGTGTTGATAACAACAGTGGCTCGGTTACAGGTACTGTAGCCACAGGTAATGGCTTTGGCAGTTTCTCTCCATTTGGAATTTCCAACGATCCTGTTTATCTGCCTGTAGCATTATCAGGCATCAAAGCATATCAGTTGGGTAGTACCAATAAAATTGAATGGAGCAATCTTACTGAATCAGGCGTTTTGAATTACCATATTGAAAGATCGGCAAACGGTAGTGGCTTTAGCGACATAACTGTTCAAACAGCATTGAAAAATGATGGCAGCCGTGCAGATTATGTAGTGATGGATGCAAGTCCATTGCCCGGTGTTAATTTCTATCGCATACGCTCAGTAGAAGCAAACGGTAAAATTCTTTACAGCAATATTGTAAAAGTAAATCGCAACGCTTCCAATTTGGATCTTGTAATTTATCCTAACCCTGTAAAAGGTGGACAATTGAGTTTGCAATTGCCTGCACTGAGCAAAGCAGTTTATAATTTATGTATTACTAATTTGCAAGGCCAACAGGTGTACACCCGTTTATTAAACCTTTCCGGCGGTGTAACTACCGAAGTGATACAATTGCCATCTTCATTGGCACCGGGTGTTTATAACCTGCAAGTGCTGGGTGATGGTGTAAGGCTTGCCAAATCCTTTGTAGTACAATAAATGATTTAATTGGATTTAGATAAACGAACGCCCTTTACCAAAAATCCCGACAGCTACAAGTCGTCGGGATTTTTTTATTGCAAAGAATTTAAATATTATTTTCTATTGTGCGACTACACTTTGTTTCGCAATATTTATTTCGCATCATAACATTTTCTGCAGCGTGGCTCATAAGTATCTGTGGCGCCTAGTAATACCTGCCCATCTGTTGCCACTTTGCGGTAAGAGTAATTTGCCATACTGCCACATTGTTGGCATATAGCATGCAGCTTGGTTATATAATCTGCCTTGGCCAGCAGTGCAGGCATTTGCCCAAATGGATTGCCAAGGTAATCCATGTCAAGCCCGGCTACAATTACTCTGATGCCACGAAAAGCAAGTGTATCACAAACATCGGCAATAGCTTCATCAAAAAACTGTGCTTCATCTATGCCCACTACTTCTACATCTTTTGCCAGTTCCAGTATTTTTTTGGAATGGTCGACCGGCGTAGAATGAATGGCCGTAGCATCGTGAGATACAATCTTCACTTCATCATACCTCACATCAATAGCCGGTTTAAAAATTTCAACTCTCTGGTTTGCAATTTTTACTCGCTTTAGCCGGCGAATCAGTTCTTCTGTTTTTCCGCTAAACATAGAGCCGCAAATAACTTCAATACTTCCGCGGCGCTCGCCGCTGTTGTTGGGTTCAATAAACATTGTTAAGGTTTCGTTTATAAAATGATTCGGTCAATATTGGCAAACAGTTTGTAATTTTAAGGCAATGGCAAATGGGTATTGCCGGTAATTAATTTCTCAACCGTTCAAAAATACAGGAATGGAAAGAATTGAAGCACTCATTCAGCAGTTAAATGAACAATATCGTCAAAAAGCCGATACGGCACAGTTGCTCGGCACTGTTCAGTTAATACAGTTTGAACTATCAAAATTACAATCAATCGGTCAGCATACTTTAGGTACAGCAAAAGTGGCGGTGGTGTTGCCCATTGCACAATCGTTGGGCATGGCAGCCGGATACGAAAAATATGCACCCAGGCCTGCGGCCCTTATGCCCGAAGTAACAACAACGGAACCGGTAAAAGAAAGAAAAGAAGTAAAGGAAACCAAAGAAGTAAAAGAAACCGTTTTGGTGGATAAAGGAAATTTATCGCTTGTACAAAAAAACGGACAGCTGGATATGGTATTTGATCCTTTGAATGAAATACCTACACTCTCACATCAATCAAAAGAAGTAAATGAAAAAGCAGGCAGTGAAGAATCTTTGAATGATAAATTGAAGCAGGGGAAAACCGAGCTGGTAGAAGTATTAAAAGAAACGCCGGTAAAAGATTTGCGCAAAGCCATTGGCATCAACGATCGTTTTGTTTTTATAAATGAGTTATTTCGCGGCGATGAAAGTATGTATGAACGGTGTATAAAAACAATCAACAGTTTTAATATATATGCCGAAGCTGAATACTGGATAAGCCGCGAGTTGAAAGTAAAACTGGGCTGGGATAATAATAATTCAACGGTACAGCAGTTTGATCAGTTGGTAAAAAGAAGATTCTCCTGAATGTATCCCGTAATTACTGTTGTAGCTCCCGCCTGTGCTGCTACATATGCTGATGCATGTCTGCCCATGTCAAATGCAATTGTTTCATGCTCCAATAATTGGTTTGCAAGGGTTTCAAATTCTCTGGCTTCTGCAAAGCTTTTACTTCCATTCATTTCAATTAATGCAATAGCTTCCGCATATTTTTTATAAACAGGGCCAAATAAAACGGGTTTACCATATACCGCTGCTTCCAATACATTGTGTATGCCCGATGGTCTTAATCCGCCACCTACATAGTTTATAGTACCATATTTATAAAGACGTGAAAGCATTCCTATATTGTCAATAATCAGGCAATTGGCTTTTGATTGTACGTTTGGATCTTCAGTAAATTCAGAATAAAATACAGCAGCCGGAAAAAGTTTTCTTAATCCTTCCAGATGTTTTTCATCTATTTCATGCGGAGCAAGAATCAGTTTGATTTTGTACTCTTTGTGTTCACTCAAATAATTACACAACAGTTCTTCATCTTCGGGCCAGGTGCTACCCGCTACTATTGTTTTACAATCGCCAATAAAAAAATCAATTTTTGGCAATGGCTCCCATTTAGATGCTATTTCCAGCACCCTGTCGAACCGGGTATCGCCTGCAACAGTAGTGATTGCCGAAAGGCCGATTGCATCCAATAATTTTTTTGAATTTTCATTTTGTACAAATACCCGGTCAAACCGGGTTAGCATTTTTCGCTGCAATTGGCCATACCATTTAAAAAAACTCATCTTTTCGGTAAATAGAGCAGATACTAAAATGAGTGGAATATTCCTGTATTTTATTTTTTTAAGATAATAAAACCAGAATTCATATTTCACAAAAATGACGAGGCGGGGTTGTACAATCTCCAAAAATCTTTTTGACCTGATGCTTCCATCAAGCGGCATGTAAAAAATCCAGTCTGCTCCTTTATAATTTTGTGTAGCCTCGTAGCCGGATGGTGAAAAAAATGTAAGTAGTATTTTGTATTCGGGATAAAGGGTTTTTAAGCGTTCTATAATGGGGCGGCCTTGCTCAAACTCGCCAACCGAGGCACAGTGCATCCAGATGATTTTTGCATGGGAAGGTATGGTGGCTTGCAGTTTATCAAAAATTTGGCGGCGACCCACTACCCATTTTTTTATTTTGGGGTTGAACAGGGAGCCCACCGCTGTACCTATGCGGAACAGACCTAAAAATATATTATAGATGATGACAGACAATGGCACACATATTTACTGGCAGCAAATGTAAAAGCAAACCCTTAAACTACCTGTATTTCATTATTTTTGCGGCACTTTACCAATAAATTGTTTTATGCGACCCATCCAGATGGTGGATACCAAAACCCAGTATGAAAAAATAAAGCCGGAAGTTGATAAAGCTGTTATTGAAGTTTTGGAAAGCACCGCATTTATAAACGGAAAGCCGGTTCAAAACTTTGCAAACAATCTTTCAAACTATATTGGTGCAAAATATACCATTCCCTGCGCCAATGGTACCGACGCATTGCAAATTGCCATGATGGCACTGGGCTTGCAGCCGGGCGATGAAGTGATTACACCATCCTTTACCTACATTGCCACTACCGAAGTGATAGCACTACTAAGGCTTACACCTGTATTTATGGAAGTAGATGCGCAAACTTTTTGCATGGATCCTGCTGCGCTTGAAAAAGCGATAACGCCGCGAACAAAAGCCATAGTTCCCGTTCATCTATATGGCCAGGCTGCACCTATGGAAGCCATTATGAAAATTGCAGCTAAACACAATTTGTATGTAATTGAAGATAATGCACAGGCAATCGGCTGCGATTATTTTTTTGCAGATGGTACGAAGAAAAAAACGGGAAATATTGGTCATATCGGCACCACTTCTTTTTATCCATCAAAAAATCTGGGTGCCTATGGCGATGGTGGAGCCATTTTTACAAATGACGAATCGCTTGCAGGCAAGTTGAAGATGATTGCCAATCATGGACAAAGCAAGCAATACCATCATGATGTTGTTGGTTGCAATAGCCGGCTTGATACGGTACAGGCAGCCATTTTAGATATTAAATTAAAACATCTGGATGCTTATTGCGAAGCAAGAAGAAAAGTGGCTGACTATTATGATAACGCTTTTGCCGGCCACACCATAATTAAAACACCGGTGAGAGCAGCTTATGCAAAGCATGTATTTCATCAATATACTTTGGTGCTGGATGCTGCAGCGCAACCTGCCGCTACGAGGAATGCTTTGAAAGATTTTTTAGCAAGTCATAATATTCCTGCCATGATATATTATCCTGTACCGGGGCATAAGCAAAAGATGTTTGAACAGTTCAATGTTGCCTCTCAAAATTTATCGGTTACAGATTGGTTGACAGAAAGGGTAATTTCATTGCCCATACATACCGAAATGGATGAGGAACAATTAAATTTTATTTGCTCAAAGGTTTTAGAATTTTTCAAAAAATAATTCTTGAATATGAAAATAGCTGTAATAGGCACCGGATATGTTGGATTGGTTACCGGCACCTGCTTCGCAGAAACCGGAAATGAAGTGATTTGTGTTGATATCGACAAGTCAAAAGTAGAAAGGTTAAGCAAAGGAGAAATAACCATATATGAACCCGGGTTGGAAAAACTTTTTCTTCGCAATCTTAAAGAAGAAAGACTTCGTTTTACTACAAATCTTTCAGAAGCAGTTAAAGATGCGTTGCTGGTCTTGCTGGCGTTGCCCACACCTCCGGGCGAAGATGGGTCTGCTGATCTGTCTTATATACTGGGTGTAGCTGCGGAGCTTGGTAAATTGATTAAGCCCGGTGATTATAAAGTGGTCATTGATAAAAGCACCGTTCCGGTAGGTACATCTGCAAAAGTAAAAAATAAAATTCTCGAAACCGGTGGCAAAGCAGTGGAAGGCTCTTTTGACGTAGTAAGTAATCCTGAATTTTTAAGAGAAGGAATTGCCGTTGAAGATTTTATGAAGCCCGACCGGGTGGTAATCGGCACCGATTCTGCAAGAGCAAGAAAGGTCATTGATGATTTGTATGCGCCCTTTGTACGTCAGGGCAACCCGGTTATTTTTATGGACGAGCCCAGTGCCGAGCTGACGAAGTATGCAGCTAATTCATTCTTGGCAACCAAGATTTCTTTCATGAATGAGATTGCCATTTTGTGTGAGCGATTTGGTGCCGATGTGGATATGGTACGCCGCGGTATAGGCAGCGATAGCCGTATTGGAAAAAGATTTTTGTTTCCCGGCATTGGTTATGGTGGAAGTTGTTTTCCAAAAGATGTACAGGCTTTGGTAAAATCGGCCAATGAAGTAGATTATGATTTTCAGATTTTGAATGCGGTAATGAAGGTGAATGAAGCACAAAAACTTCATCTCATGCCTGCAATTAGTAAATATTTTAATCATCAGTTAAAAGGAATGCGTATAGCAATTTGGGGACTTGCTTTTAAACCGAATACAGATGATATACGTGAAGCTCCCGCATTCTATATGATTGATGCATTATTAAAAGCCGGCGCAACGGTTTGTGCATTTGATCCCGAAGCCATGCATAACACCAAAGCTGTATTAAAAGATAAAATTGAATATGGCGAAAATCAGTATGCTACATTGAAGGATGCTGATGCATTAGTTATTGCTACCGAATGGAATGAATTTCGTACGCCGGATTTTAACAAGATAGCTTCAAACCTGAAAAACAAAGTTATTTTTGATGGTCGCAATCTGTTTGATTTGACGGATATGAAAGAACTTGGATTTTATTATGTAAGTGTGGGAAGAGAAACTGTAAATTAATTTTTTGTCATGGGAAGAAAAAAAGTTTTAGTAACCGGTGCCGCCGGATTTTTAGGCTCACACCTTTGCGATAAATTTATCAAAGAAGGTTATGCTGTTATAGGTATGGATAACCTGATCACCGGCGATCTTAAAAATATTGAACACCTTTTTAAATTAGAACAATTTGAGTTTTACCACCATGATGTTACTAAGTTTATCCATATACCAGGCGAGTTAGATTACATTATGCACTTTGCATCTCCTGCCAGCCCTATTGACTATTTAAAAATTCCTATTCAGACTTTAAAAGTAGGAGCCATGGGTACGCATAATTGTCTAGGATTGGCCAAAGCAAAAAATGCAAGAATGTTAGTAGCCAGCACCAGCGAAGTATATGGAGATCCATTAGTACATCCACAAACTGAGGAATACTGGGGCAATGTAAATCCGGTAGGCCCTCGGGGTGTATATGATGAAGCCAAGCGATATATGGAATCCATTACTATGGCCTACAACAGTTTTCATAATGTAGAAACCAGGATTGTAAGAATATTTAATACATACGGCCCACGTATGCGATTGAATGACGGAAGAGCGTTACCTGCATTTATTGGTCAGGCATTGCGCGGTGAAGATTTAACAGTATTCGGCGATGGCTCGCAAACAAGAAGTTTCTGTTTTGTTGATGATTTAATTGATGGTATTTATAAATTATTATTGAGCGATTATAAAATGCCGGTGAATATTGGAAATCCCAACGAGATTTCACTCAAAGATTTTGCTGAAGAAATTTTATCACTCACCGGTAATAAAGTAAAAATCATTTACCAGCCATTGCCGGTGGATGATCCAAAACAAAGGCAACCTGACATAAGCAAGGCCAAACAACTATTGGGCTGGGAGCCAAAAGTGAACAGAAAGGAAGTGCTGAAAATTACATACGACTATTTTAAATCGCTGCCACAAGAAGAATTGTATAAACAGCCTAAAGAATTTAAAAGTTTAAAATAAAAATAAATATTAAAAAAAATCATGTATCAGGATTTATTAGATAAGAAAGCGAAACTAGCGGTAATCGGATTGGGGTATGTTTGTCTTCCCATTGCTTTGGAGGTTGCAAAGAAAATTTCAGTAATTGGATTTGATATAAATGAAAAAAGAGTAGAACTCATGAAGCAGGGTATAGACCCAAGCAATGAACTGGAGAAAAGCGACTTTGATGGATGCGATATCGTGTTTACAAATTCACTGGATGTATTGCGAGAAGCAAAATTTTTTATAGTGGCCGTACCCACACCGGTCGATGAGCACAACGTTCCCGATCTTACGCCGGTTAAGAAAGCATCAGAAACAATAGGAAAAGTAATCAAGAAAGGAGATTATGTTGTATTTGAATCCACGGTTTATCCCGGTTGTACCGAAGAGGATTGCTTGCCTGTTATAGAGCAACTTTCAGGCTTAAAAAATGTTACTGATTTTAAATCAGGCTATTCGCCGGAAAGAATTAACCCGGGTGACAAAACACATACACTTGCAAAAATTATTAAAGTGGTTTCAGGCTGCGATGCCGAATCGCTAGAAGAGATTGCCAAAACCTATGAACTGGTAGTAGCTGCCGGTGTACATAAAGCATCCTCCATTAAAGTAGCAGAAGCGGCAAAAATTATTGAGAATACACAACGTGATTTGAATATTGCTTTAATGAATGAGTTGTCAATTATTTTTAATCTGATTGGAATAAATACTTATGAAGTATTGGAAGCCGCAGGCACCAAATGGAATTTTCTGAAATTTCAACCCGGATTGGTTGGCGGGCATTGTATCGGCGTAGATCCTTATTATCTTACTTATAAAGCCAGCGAGCTGGGATATGATGCTGAAGTAATACTGGCAGGAAGAAATATTAATGATAATATGGCAAAATATGTTGCCAAGTCGGTTATTCAACATATTATTAAAAACTCCAGTGATGTGAAAAATGCAAAAGTATTGGTGATGGGCGCTACCTTCAAGGAGAATGTAAGTGATATACGAAATTCAAAAGTAGCAGATGTGGTCAATGCATTAAAATCATATCACCTGAATGTGGATGTGGTAGATCCTCATGCCGATTCCGATGAACTGAATCATGAATATGGTTTTTCGCTTTCCAAAAATACGGACACTGACTATGATGCAGTAGTGGTGACGGTGCCGCATAATGAATACAAAGCATTGGGCGATGATTATTTTGCTTCCATCACCAAAGCACATGCTATGATTGCCGATTTGAAAGGGATTTATAGAAATATAATTATCAAAAGAAACTACTGGAGTTTATAATATGCCATTTACTGAAACAGAAATACCCGGCTTATTGATTTTTGAACCTGATGTGTTTGAAGATGACAGGGGATATTTTTTTGAGTCATACAATGAATCAAAATTTAACCGGCAGGGCATTTTTGTACAATGGGTACAAGATAATCAATCATCATCCCAAAGCGGCGTAATCAGAGGTTTGCATTTTCAACGACCACCATTTGCACAAACAAAATTGGTGCGTGTATTGAAAGGAAAAATTCTGGATGTGGTTGTTGATATCAGAAAAGGATCACCCACATTCGGAAAATCTTTTAGTCTGGTTCTTTCCGGAAAAAATAAGAAGCAATTATTGATTCCAAAGGGTTTTGCACATGGCTTTTCGGTACTGAGCGATAAGGCCGAAGTATTGTATAAGTGCGATGCACTTTATAATAAAGAAAGCGAGGCCGGAATTCTTTTTAATGATCCGCAGTTAAATATTGACTGGGGCGTGCCTGATGATATGATCATTGTTTCTGAAAAAGATAAAACCCTTCCTTTGTTTAAGGATTGTACTGCTCCATTTGAATACAATGGATGATGAATAAAAAGCCCGTAATACTTGTTACAGGTGCCAATGGACAACTTGGAAAAGAGTTGAAAAAAATTGCACCTACAGCTTCGGCATTAGATTTTGTCTTTTTGTCAAGAGAAGATATGCCCATTCATCATTTCGAAATGGTGAGGCATTATTTCAAAGTTTATCAACCTGCTTTTTTAATTAATTGTGCAGCCTATACTGCTGTGGACAGGGCCGAACAGGAAAAGGATAAAGCATTTCAAATAAACGCTGAAGCGGTAGGAGTGCTTGCGGCAGTATGCAAAGAGAATCATTGCAGGTTTATTCATATCTCTACCGATTATGTATTTGATGGTAAGAGCCAGACACCTTATCAAGAGGATGCAAAAACAAATCCACAATCAGTGTATGGCCATTCAAAATTGAAAGGAGAGGAGGAGGCTTTACGCTATTATCCTGATTCCATCATCATTCGCACTGCCTGGGTTTATAGTGAGTATGGAAAAAATTTCGTAAGAACGATGCTGCAACTGATGAAAGAAAAAGAATCAATTAATGTAGTGCATGATCAGGTGGGGGCACCTACTTATGCTTATGATTTGGCTGTTCTTTTTTTGCATATCATTACTTCCGGCAAATGGCAACCCGGAATCTATCATTTTACCAACATTGGAAAAATAAGCTGGTACGATTTTGCAATTGCTATAAAAGAAATTTCGGGAAGCGATTGCATTGTAAAACCCATTCCAACTTCAAAGTATCCAACTCCGGCCAGACGGCCTGCTTTTTCTGTTCTTGATACTCAAAAAGTACAAGATGTTTATGGAGTTGAGATGAAAGATTGGAAAGAAAGCCTGAAAGTTTGCCTTAGAAATTTATTGTAATAAAAATTGCAGAGCGAAATGTAGCGGCATAAAAAAATCCCGAATTACCGGGATTTATCTGTTGACCCATAAGGATTCGAACCTTAACAGACAGAACCAAAATCTGTAGTGCTACCGTTACACCATGGGTCAATCACACCATTTTAAAAATGGGAGTGCAAAAATAAGGTTTCAGCACTTCTTCCCCAAACGGTTTTTAAATAATTTAAGCAGGATTTGTAGCCGCCGCACCTTCTTTTTCCTCTCTTTCCTTCAATTCCCGTATTTTATCTAAAGCCCTGGCAACCACATCACACATTATGGTGTAAAGGGCTCCTTGTTTGGGATTTTCATAAATATAATCCAGCGCCTGATCCTCATTGGGTATCGTCATCACCGGAATATTGGGATTCACTTTTACAATACCCTCTTTCAGCAAGTCAATGATTTCATCGGCGGTTCTGCCCCTTAGGTTTTTATCGCATCTGATAATAATTTCATCAAAATGCAGAGCCGAAATTTCACCCAGTTCTCTTATATCATCATCTCGCCGGTCGCCGGTACCGCTGATTACGCCTATGCGGGTTGGGTAATCCAGTTTGCTTACAAAATCGCAAAGCAAACGAAGCCCATGTGGATTGTGAGCAAAATCCGCCAGCATGGTGAAGTTTTTGAAATGGAAAAAATTCAACCTGCCGGGTGTCAGACTTTCAGAAGGAATAAATGTTTGTAGTCCTGTGCGTATATCTTCAATAGAAATATCGCGGAACAGATAGCAGGCAAGCACAGCCGGCAGACAGTTATTGATATTATGAACAGCCTTGCCTTCATAAGTCAATGGAATTTTCTTTACATCCAGCACTCTTATTTTCCAGTTGCCCTTCATCAGGGTTACATAGCCATTTTCAAAAACACAGCTCAAGCCGTTTTCCGCAGCATGTTCTTTTATACGCGGATTGTTTTCATCCATACTGAAAAGTGCAATATTGCATTTCAGGTCATATTTCATTTTATACACCAAATCATCATCTGCATTTAAAACTGCATAGCCATGCGGAAATACGGTTTCGGGAACCACAGCCTTTACCTTCGCCATTGCTTCCACCGTATTTATTCCACCCAATCCAATATGATCGGCTGCTACATTGGTAACCACTGCCACTTCGCAATTTTGAAAGGCAAGTCCCGATTTTAAAATTCCGCCCCGGGCACATTCCAGTACTGCAAAATCAACGGTTGGGTCTTTTAAAACAAATTGTGATGACACGGGCCCTGTACAATCGCCTTTCATCATCAGTTGATTTTGTATATACACACCATCGCTGGTAGTATATCCTGTTTTCTTACCTGCACTTTTTGCAATATGTGCGGTAAGTCTTGTCGTTGTGGTTTTTCCGTTGGTTCCGGTAATTGCAATAATGGGAATTCTGCCGGCACTGCCTTTTGGAAACAGCATATCCACCACAGGCTCGGCCACATTGCGGGGCAATCCTTCAGCAGGTTCAATATGCATTCTGAAACCGGGTGCTGCATTTACTTCCAGAATGGCACCTCCGTTTTCAGAAACAGGTGTTCTTAAATCAGTAGCCATTACATCAATTCCACAAATATCCAATCCAATAATGCGGGCAATACGTTCAAACATAAAAATATTTGCAGGATGCACTTCATCGGTTACATCGGTTGAAGTACCACCGGTTGAGAGATTGGCGGTTGGTTTTAATAAAACCCGTTCATCTTTCTTGGGTACATAGTCTAAAGTAATATTAGCATCATCCAGCATTTTTTGTGTAAACTGATCAATGGTAATCTGTGTCAACACTTTTTCATGCCCGTAGCCTCTTCTGGGGTCTTTATTGGTTTCATCAATCAGCCATTGCAGATTGTGCTTTCCATCGCCCACTACCGAGGCAGGTGTACGCAAAGCAGCACAAATAAATTTATTGTTGATGACCAGGCAACGAAAATCAAAACCGGTAATAAAACGTTCTATTATTACACTGCGACTATAGGCCTTAGCCGCTTCAAACGCTTTTTGTGCCTGTACTCTATTCGTAATATTTGTAGTATTGCCTTTGCCATGATTGCCGTCAATGGGTTTGATCACCAATGGGTATCCAAATTTATCAATGGCTTCTTCAAGCCCGGCTTCAGTTCTGATAACGGTACCTCTGGGCACCGGTATTTCAGCAGCTTCCAAAAGCATTTTAGTTTCTTCCTTGTCGCAGGCAATGTCCACCGCAATATTGGATGTAGTAGATGCAATGGTGGCTCTGATTCTTTTTTGATTGACA